>OAUS01000493.1_pt1 | contig 30038 bp, 17 predicted proteins | sample 1516801 | NCBI WGS metagenome assembly OAUS01 (sample SAMEA2580001, study PRJEB22360) | human gut metagenome | biome: human gut; feature: human-associated habitat; material: faeces | place: Denmark | collected 2008/2010
AAATGGATACTCAAGAACATGATTGAGTAAGATTATATACAGAGAAATCGCCAGCAAAGCTGTAAAAAAGCTTCGCTGGCGATTCTGCAAGAGAGAGGTTTATCTATGTGTTAAAAATACTAACTCATAGTTTTATGGTTCCTAAGTCTATGAGTTCCGAGGTGGAAAACATAGAGATAAAAAGAAAAAATAACACGGACAAATTGAATTTGTCCGGACAAATTGTCCGGTAGCTTATAAGTTACTAATATTTAACCCTTTACAAGCGACCGGACAAAAGAGCCGGACAAATTCAATTTGTCCGTGTTTCTATTTTAACTTAATTACTTTAACTTTTCTTCGTTCATACACTACGCTGATGCAACTTAGTACCGTTACCAGGCAAGAAGTAAAATGAACCTTATTTTAATCTTTCAGTTTCTTTGCCAGCATTTGGTCTGCGAGTCTATATTTGTATTCCATATTTTCAAATATTTGATTACGTGTGCAAAGATACTACTTTTTTCGGCATTTCCTCAGTTGGCCGTATTTCATTTCCTCAGTTGGCCGTATTTCGTTTCCTCAGTTGGCCGGACTCATTTTAATCAACAGGTTTTGGTTGTCTGAAAGCAGAAGGCGTTACCCCTCTCATCTTCTTGAAGAACTTGGTGAGATGAGCCTGAGAGGAGAAACCGAAGGCATTGGCTATCTCCTGAACCGTATGCGTGGTGGTAGAAAGCTCGCGCTCTATCTCCTTCACGATGTATTCATCGATGATTGCCTTCGGCGTCTTGCCGGAGATGCGGCGGGTAACCTGAGCCAGATAACGGCCACTCACATTCAACTGGTCGGCATAGAAATGAACATCGCTATAAGTGCGGCAGAAGTTATTGACCTGCGAGATAAACTGGTTGTAAAGCTCGGAACTTCTGCCCTGCAGATTGCTCTGGCGCACGAGTTCTACATTGATGAAATCCTGCGCCATCGCCAACGCCTCCTCCATCTTCTTGCCCTGATTCAGATAAACGGCAAGAGCTGAAGAGAAACGGTTGATGAGACCATGGGAATTGGCATTGTCGAGGCGATAGATCCGGAGTCCCTGCTTCTCGGCAAGGCTCAGCAGTTTGGAATTCTGAAGAATGATGTCGCTCTCCTTCTTGCGTGACACGACGACAGAACAGAGCGGCAGCAGACGGTATTTGATCTGGCTCACCACATCTTCCGTCATCAGCGCATCGCCCTGGCTCGACCAGATGGCAGGGGCATAGATGATATGGGCAGGACGGTACTTGGTCAGGGCATCGATGACCACATTCAGCGTCTCCACCCTGCGTATCATACCAATCTTCACTATATCAGGCTGCATATCGTTCATGATAGCCTCAATCTGCCCCGAAACAATCTCGGCAGGAATATCGAAGAACTCCTGAATACCGAGCGTATTCTGCACAGTGATGCTGGTTATCGCCGAAACAGCATAACCGCCCAACTCGGAAATCGTCCTGATGTCCGCCTGCACACCAGAGCCTCCGGTGCTGTCTGAACCTGTAATCGTTAATATCATATCCTTAAACTTTGAACCCGATGATAAGTTTGAGGGCAAAGATACAAAAAAAGAGCGAATAATCCGCAGAATTTGCAGATAATTCGCTCTTTTTTTATTCTTCAGTGAGATCTTTACATTCCTTGAGTATCTCGGCAGGTACCTCATCGCAACGCTTGTAGCGGCTGATGTCGGTAACATCGTCCTTGGCGGTCCATATCATGGAACCGGAAGCCAGGAGGCGGGTTACGAGATAACTCTGGTACCAGTCGCCCTTACCGTTATCATAGCTTCCGCTGATGATGTAGCCCTGGTATGGATCGTTCTTGATAGCGAACGAACCGGTGATATGGCGACCATACATACTGTCAAACTTCTGATACATCTCGAAAGTCTGGTCCTTGCGATTGAAAACGATGTAGCAGTATGTGCCCTCAGCAAGAGGTTCACCGTTCCACTCAGCCAACTTCCATGTGCCATGAAGATTGGCAGGCGTAACTTCCAGAGAAGGCTCCTCCGGTTCTTCATCATCGCTGCTGCAGGCAGCAAAGCCGCAGGCAAACAAAGCAATCACCAGGAGGGTGAAGAGTTTTTTCAAATATTTCATTGTCTTGGTATTTTTTTCTTTTTTACTTTTTTACCTTTTTACCTTTACAACGACCTGTATCGTTCTGTCAGACGGGCGGGCGTCCAAGCCCTCCAGAATAACAGGGAAGGTGAAGGATTCGGGCATCGTAGCCGGAATCTTATCGGCTATGATGGTGATGACGAGGTCAGCCTCATCACCCGGTTCTATCACCTCAGGCTCTGTCGTAAGACGGGCATAAGGAGGAAGAAGGAGGCTGGATATACGGAGCGGCTTGTCACCGCTGTTTCCGCAGAGGATACGTGCCTCAGGCTCTGTGCCCGGCTTTACCTCTGTGATACTTGCCTTCGCCTGTTTCAGTCTGAGTACGCCCATCTTGTGCGGATAGCGTGCCCACTGGTCAGCACCCGGCAGTACCTTTCCCGTTAAGGCAAGCTTAACGGCAGGCTGTCCCTCTACCTCTTTCAGATAGAGATAAGCACCCGTATTGATGGTGCCCGGATAGCGGTTAGGCGTGAAGGTGATCTGCACCTGACAGGTATCGCCAGGCTTCATCACATCGCCCCTGACATAAGAACTGGTACATCCACAGGTGGTTCTCACCTGTGTGATGTGCAGTATCTTCTTGCTCACATTCTTACCTACGAAGGTGAAGGTGCGAGGCGCATCGTCCTCGGTCATCGTACCTGCATCGATAAGCGGATGCTCAAACTTCAGCAGTTCCTCCTGCGCATTCACCGTAACAGGCAAAGCCAGGAAGAAAAGCGATAGGAAAGCAAATATCTTCATATTACATCCAACCATTGTTACCGGCACTCTTTCTAACGGTCACAACTACGGTCTGGCTGGTACCATCGGCAGCTGTTACGGTGAGCGATGTACTTCCGGCAGCGAGTCCCTTCACGATGAGCGTCTTGCCATCTACCGAAGCAGAAGCTACGCCGTTCTTCGCTACAGAGCAAGAAAATCCCCCTGTCTGACCTGCGAAATATGCAGCGAGGTTGAGAGAAACTGTCTTCTCGATGCCTACATACACGTTAGGCAACTTCATATCAGAACTGAATTCCTTGTTCTTGATGTTATTCAAGAGCTGAGCTGCATCAATCAGACCAGCACCCATCTTGCCGATGTACTTAGAGAGCTGTACCATCTCTGGCGAAGCACCTACGGTAGTATGGTTCATATAGTAGGTCTTAGTTGCACCATTCTGATAATGACTATCCAAATCCTTCACTGATTTCTTCATCAGGGCTACGAAGTCGGCAGCACGATAATGACGGTTCGTCTTGGCAGCATAAGCGAGACCCAAGGCAGCCACACCCGAAACATGAGGACAAGCCATAGAGGTTCCCTCCATGTAGCCGTAAGCAGGCTGACCGTTCTTGATCATCGTAGAGAGCACAGCACCTTTCTGCTCGGTGGTCTCTGCCCAGTATTCATCTTCCTGCTCGCCAATCTTGCTGTAATATTCCAAGTCGCCACCAGGAGCGCTCAGGGTTACGAGCGAACCGAAATCGGTGTAGCAGGCTGGAGTAAAGTCGGCAGCTAATGAAGATACGCAGACGCACTTAGAGTAAGCACCTGGGAAAGCAGGATTGCCAGCATACTCGTTACCGGCTGCGAAGACTGGAATACCACCGTCGATGACACCATTAGGCGAACCGGCATTGTTGATGAAGTAATCCAGAGCTTCCTTCTCCAGCGGATAGGTCTCAGCCCATTCCTTCTCGGTAGCAGGGCCCGGAGTATAACCGTTGATGATACTAGACTCTGAAGAGTTGTAACCCCAACTGCACTGCAGGATGACTGCACCATTATCGGCAGCATACTTGATGGCTCTCGCCTCGCCTGCCAAGGTTACACTGTTCTGACCGGAGAATACCTGACAAGACATAATCTTGACACCAGAGTTAGGAGTTCCGTCACCACCGGCAACACCAGATACACCGATACCATTATTATTTACGGCTGCAATGGTACCAGCTACGTGAGTACCATGACCGGTGTCATTGGCATCAGTCCAGGTAATATCGCCGCTCTCAGTAACGAAGTTGTAGCCATGAAGGTCGCCCTCATAACCGTTTCCGTCGCCGTCAGTCTGGGCACCCTGAACACTTTCGCCCGGGTTGCACCACATGTTGGCTGCCAGATCAGGGTGCGTATACATCACGCCCTCATCAAGAATAGCCACGATGATAGAAGGATCGCCTGTACAGGTCTTCCATGCCTCAAGTGCATTCACATCACATCCTGCCTTAGCGCCTACCTTGTTGTTGTTGAGGTTCTCAAAATCATAGTTGCCCTCGCCCAGGTTACGGTAATGCCACTGGCTGGTAAAGCCCGGATCGTTTGGCTCGCCATTGGCTGCTGAGCGGGTAGACTTCTGCTGAAGTGCCTTATCGCTGAGATAGATGCGCTTGCTGTCGGTATTGTAAGCACGCTTGATGCGGCCGTTGGTCTGAACCTTTGAGATTTCGCCCAACTGCTTCAGGCGCTCGGCAGCCGTCTTCAGGTCGGTTCCCTTATTAAACTTCACCGTATACCAGAGGTGGAGTCCCGCCTCGCGGGTTCTTGCCTCAGTATTTGCATCTACCGGGAACACACGCTCGAAGCTGTAGCTTCCCAAGATGTCGAGCACCTCATCGGTAGAAGGAATACCCGAACGGGTAGCCTTTCCGGCGCGGGGCTTGCTCAGTTGTGCCTGGTCGAGGATATCGCTCATCTCCGGACTAAACTTAATCAGCAGTTCACCCGCCTCAGCATCTGCAGGAATGGTGATTTCTGAATTGCCGTCAGAAGAGCCGATGGTTGACAGGCTGTCAGAACAGCCCGTCAATGCCAATGCGACCATTGCTATATAGAAAAACTTTTTCTTCATTGTTTGCTTCTATATTGTTTTTATGTTTATCTTACTTTTTCTTAGTTCTCCTGTACTTAGCCATCAGCGCAGCTTCATCAATATCGCCTGCTGCCACGTATGTGCGGTAGTAGAGCGGATAAGCTACACCCGGAACCTCCCAGTTGCTGCCTGGGTCGCTGGTTCCGTAATAGTAGTCGTAGCTGTAGCTGTCGTCTGTCATATTAGAGAAACCAACGGCAGCGCCATCGCTATTCTTACCCTTAGGCTGCTGGTTGAACACCATCGTTGGTGCATTCCATTCTACCAGGTGTGGATGGAAGAGAATCCAGTTTGGCACCTTTCCTGTAAAGAAGTTCAGGTTGAGTGACAACTGACGGCAGTTTGGCAATACACGTGGCACCTGAAGAGGATAAACATTCTCATAAACTACAGAACCATCCTTGTGCTTGCAGGTTACAGGATTATCCCAGCCTGAGAGCAACCACTTGCAGGTATCGCCTACCAGCTTGTCGAGATAATCTTCCTTGTTGGTAGAGAAGTCAGACTTGGTGTATCGGGTAGCCTTGCCGGCAGCCTCCAGTGCCTCAGTCATCTCTTCATCGGTAGGAAGTTCACCCTCCAGGAAGCAGTAAGACAACTCCAGTGTATTCAACTTATCCCATGTCAGGAGCTTGAGAAGCGCCTGGCGGTCTGGGGTTCCGGCATTTACCTTACCATACAGTCCGATAGGATAGTTATTATAAACATAGACGCCTGATGCATTCTTTTCGCCCAGCGAAGCGATGTCGAAGAGAACATCCGTACGGCGCTGTGCGTAGAGAATGAGATTACGCAACTTAGGGAAGTTCTTCTCGTTGACGATATCGGTGATATCTGACAACTTGTTGAAGTTGTTACTTACCAGGTTGAGCGATTCAAGACTCTTGCCCAGATTAATAAAGTTAGCAGGCAACTGAGTCAGACCGTAAGCCTGAACGGTAAGATTCTTCAGATACTTCAGCGAGCAGATTTCATCACCGAGGTTCACCTCACGAATCTGGTTGTTCTCGTTGGAAGTAACAGAGAATGACTCCAGGAACTTGAGGTTGCCCACTTCCTTAGGAAGAGTTTCGCCACTCTTGAGGTTGAACATGCTGAACTTGACAGAACGTACACGTCCTAAAGCCTCAGGATGTTTTTTCACTAAATCATCAGTAGCTTCCCAGAGCGTTACGCCGCTCCAGTTGCGCATGTTATCGCTGGAATCGAAGGTAGCAATGCTACCCAGTTTCTGGTTGATCATGATGACAGAGAGAGAGTCACCGGCACGGTTGTCCTCAATCTTTGGTGCTGCCTTCTGACGAACGGTCAGGATAACATCATCTGTAGGATTGCCATCTGCATCTACCAGCTGGTCTTCAGCCTTGATTGGCACGAGATGAACCTTAGCCACACGAACGGCAGGAACCACGTTCATCGCCCAGCGGAACTTGAAGTTCACGGTGCGAGGACGGTACTTTCTGTCCAGCACGATACCCAGGTTAGTACCTGTCAGCTTATCTTCATCCTTACTGTTCAGGAGCCAGCCCTCACGCTCGCTCTCGTTCTCTGCCTTCTCGGCATCGGTCAGATCACCCTCAAAAGAATACTCTATCTTACCAATCTTGCATTCCACGTTGGCAGAAATCAGACTCTCGAAAGCACGGTTATCGTAAGAATCGGAGTTTTCGATTTCTACAACAGAATCCTTCAGGAAGATCTGCTTGCCATAACCGAACTGGGTGATGGTAAGCTTGCGACTCTGTCCGTTGGCACCCTGGAAACTGAGTTCTGTGCTGCGGAGCGTGTTGGAAAGAGTAGAATCCACCTTGATGGTACCCTCAACAGAACCCACGCCGTTGGCAGGCGAAAGCGTCAGCCAAGGCTCAGAGGTATTAGCTACCCAGTCCTGTGAGGCAGCGATGGCAATCTGCTCTGTTCCACCCTGAGGGCCTATGGCTATCTCCTTTTTATCGAGCGCCAGTCCTCCTGGGATATCGACATCATCCTTATCGCTGCAGGCTGTGAAAAGCCCGGCAGCGAGAACGATACCTAATGTCAGTTTATTCATATATTTCATATTACTACTTTCTTATAGGGTTTAATTTTCGAGATCCAAAGCATCGCAACCGCGGATGTCCTGATTCTTGTTGTAGAACAGCATATACATACCTGCCTTGATGTATGCGCAGACGCTCGTTACATCGATAGAGATGTTAGGGTTGTCTGCGATATTCAGGATATAAAGGTGAGAGGTCAGTGTCTCTTCTACCTTACGGATATCGTTGGAACCAATCTGGAACTGGATCAGGCTCGGACAGGTTGTGATTCCTGTAGGCCATGTACGCAGGCAACGCTGGTCGGTCTTCTCATCACGCTGGTGGTTGATGGCAAAGGCACGGAGCACGGCACTGTTCAATGGCTGGGGTGGCACCTCGGTGAAGCAGTTGTAGCTCAAGTCCATATTGGTAATGTATGGCAATGTGGTTGAGCGGAAGTCATCAGAGAGGGATGTCAACTTGTTGAATCGGAAGTCGATAACCTGCAGCAGATAAGCCTTCTTGCCCTTGATGGAACCCTTAGGAATGGTGCGCATCTGGTTGCCGCTCAAATCGATGGTTGTGATTGGCGAACCGGCAGTAAACAGCTCTGAAGGGAACTTCTCTATCTTATTGTTTGACAGACTGACTGAAGCTGCATTAATACCCTTGTAGGTACCATGACTATTATCTACACCTGTAATCTCGTTGTAAGAGAAGTCTACAGAACCCATCTCGCGAACAGAACTTGCATCGAAGATATTCGGAATCTTCTTCAACTTGTTATGAGCGAAAGTCAGACTTTCCACATCATCTGTAAAGGCACAGAGATTAGCAGGAATCTCTTCAATCTGGTTGTTGTTCAGATAGAGAGAAGAGAGAGCTACCTCAGAACCAAACGGATGTACCTTCTTGATATTATTGTAAGCCAGGTCGAGCAAACGGAGATTTACCATCTTTCTCAATGCAGAAGACTCAGGAAACTCCTCCAGGTTATTGTAACTCATATAGAGAATCTGGAGTGTCTTACCTGTCTTCTCCTCAGCTAAGCGAGTCCAATCTTTTCTCAACTGATTAGCAGAGATTCCCTTGCATCGTGCCAGGTTCATCGCCTGCAATTTAGGGAGCTTATAGTAGAAGTCTGGAATGCGACTGATCTTCGGACAGTTGTAAAGTTCGATATCGGTCAGGTTTTCCATCTTGTCCCAATCCTCTTCCTTAAACTCCTGTGCAAACTTACCATAAACAGGATCGTCAGGCTTGTAGAAATTCGCACAAACCGAGTCGGATGTGATAGAAGAGTTACCGATATAGAACTGCTGCAACTTTGTCAGGCGATAGATGGCCTTAGATACACCTGTAATCTTGTTGGTCAATGTACCGATCTGCGCATCCTTCAGGTTGATGCGGCTGTCCTTCTTAATTCTGTTCTTCGGTGCCACCTTAGGATCAGAGTTGTAGCTTTCTACAATCATATCCGACATGTTGGCACGTGGGTCATACTTCAGGAACTTGTTCTCATAGTCGTGACGCATGCTGCTCTTCTTTGCTGCAGTCAGACTGTTTGCATCATAATTATTGAAGATGTTGGCACCAATCTTCTCATCGTGAGAACCGAGGTTGAGCACCTGGAGTTCTGTCAGCTGTCCGATGGCATCAGGTACGATTCCCTTTGCACCGAAACCGGCGATAACGAGACCGATGACACGGCCGTTGCTGTTGAGCGTTACGCCCGGCTGTTCGCCCCACATATCGAGTTCCTTGTTGAAGTTCCAGTTAGCTCCCTTGAAGGTAGCATCGCCATAGAAGCTCCACTCCTGACCATGGAGAGATTCCCAGATAGCCTTCAAAGCCTCATAGTCCTTGATATACTCCTTTGTCTTGGAAAGGAGGATAGGCACCTGAGCCGTATCATTCAGTTGATTATCCTCTACGATAAACGCCTCACCCTTTACAGGCTGGGTTTCGTACTTGGTCTTCACCGCACCTGTCTTCCCGTAGGTGGTATAAGAGGTAACCTGATAAGTACCGGCAGGCAACCATACGGTAGAATCACAGTAAGCTGTACCTGTATCCATATACTTATCGTTCTCATTGTCAGGATTCTGATGCTCTTCGCTAGACTCCTTATATTTCACCTTCAGTTCAGGAAAGGTATAGGTCTCACGGGTAAAGAGGTTGGTTACGCTGACGTCAACGAGACGGATGTTAGAGAAGAGATACTCAGTACCACCGGCACGGGTCTTCTCCCACTCCTTCACGAGATTGAACTTCACCTTACCACGCTCCACAGTCTCCACCATAAGGTTCTGTACTTCCAGACCGCCACCTACTACAGTGAATGTTTCGCCGGCAGAAGAAGCCAGCAACTCCTCGTCTACCGCATCATAGAGATAGAAACCGATAACGGTGTAAGTACCCGAAGCGAGTTGCAGTTTTTCACTTCTCAGACCATACTCTGCATTCTCTGAATTATAAGAATTGAGCACCAGTGTCTGAGAGACAGTTGTACCGTTGTGCTCCATGACCACCTTGATTTTCTTGGCATCATCCAGTTTCTCAAGTTTGTCAAGGGCAGCAGCACGGGTAGCTCTTGAAGAAACCTTCTTGCTGAGCTTGAACTGCACATATCCGTATGTGCCGTCCCAGCCTCCAGTTTCATCATCCGAGCAACTTGTTGCTGCAAAGGTCAGGAGAGAGACCAAGAGCAACAAGAGTGCCTTTGAAAATATTTTCATTCTGTTCATTACTTTCTAATTTTTCTGATAGAAGTATGTTTCTTACTCATTCCCTCACCAGGAGATTCAACAACAAGAACCTTTACAGGAGTTCCGTTGTCCTTGAATACCATAAACATCGGAGTAGCAGCAGGAACATTTACGAAGAATATCCAGTTATTATTCATATCCATACTAAGCTCTGCATAAACATCATTTCCGTTGTTATCCTTAACTGTAAGATAGCCTGTCTCCATCATAGTGTAAGGGTCCCAATCCTTGATATTAGGATTAACTGTAAGAGAGCTTCCTACTCCTGACTGAGCGACATATATTTCGTCACCATTGTAGCCAAATTTTTCTGATATGATAGAACCATACGTTGATTTATCCTTCTTGCACTCTACTGGCAAGTAGTTCATCTCCAAGATTGTAGGCGCTGCAGACTGATCATCAGCAGAAGAGTTGGCCTCCTTCTGTACAACATTCATCAGGAAGTAACGGTCGTAATCGCTCTTCACTGTCATGAAGTCTTCCTCCAGCATTCCGTCGGGTCCATTCTCCAGACTCTCGAATACGCTCTGTGGCAATGCATAGACCAGGAACTCACGGCTTCCGCTGCCTAATGGAGCGACTGTGAGCTTCACATCACCCTTCTCACCCTGCAGCTTCACAGCACCAGCTCCATCCTCGAGCAAACCATTCTCCGTGTTCTTGAAGACTACCAGCTGGTAAGCATCACCCAATGTCTTGAGGGTGAAAGGAACGAAGTTGTAGAAGGTGAAATCGTTGGTATCACCGCCATTCAGGCTAGAACCATTCTGAGTGAACACCTTACCATCGAGAGATACATTCCATACTGCCCACTGTGAAGAGGTTGGATAAGTAACATCCATGGTGCTGGTGGTCATACCATTATAGATAACAGGTATGGTTACAGCAGCCTTGCCATCCTCAGAAGTGAAGGTTATGGTGTAGTTGCGGTCCTTAGCGATGGCATACTTAGCACTTACGCCCTGATTCTCCTTGAAGGAAACTCCGCCTACAGCATCCTTGTTAGGTGTACCTACCAGGAAGCCGCCTTCCAAGTCTACCCAAGCTGGAGTATTGGTAACAGCAAAACGGAAGTTTGACTTTACGGTAAACTTGGTGTATACATTGTAACCTACAGTGATACCTGTCTCGGTGATATTATTGCCAGCCGCATCGAATACCTGCAACTTATGGTCGGCAGCCGAACGCTTAACCTCAGCGATGGCAACCTTCTGACCACCCATATTCAGGAAGAGCTGAGCCACGCTCATATCCTTGCTGGCATCATCATCAGTAATCTTAACCTTGATGGTCTGCTTGCCTGCAGTACCATTGAGTACGAAGGCGTCTGTTTTCTCGCCCTGCACCAGTTTACACCAGATTTTGTCTGAAGAAAGGCTCCAGCTCTCGTTGGCATCGAAGGTGAAGTCCAACTCAGCACCAGCTGCACCGCCGATAGTCTGTACCTGTGGGAACACAGGAGTTACGGCATCGTCATCGCTGGAACAAGCTGTGAACAGAGTCACTGATACCAGCGCCATCAATACGAGCCAATATTTTGAAATCAATGTTTTCATTTTCTTTTTATTCTACGATTAATATCCTTGTTCTTTCAATTTCTCTGCCTCTGCATCGCTGATCCATTCATACATGGTGATGAAGGTTCCTACGTTGCCGAATAATGAACCATCTTTGTTGTTTACACTCATAACAACATACTGCAATACATAGTTCTGGCAGGTGTTATAATAAGAGGTATAGAGAGAAGGCTGGCTGATGCGCAACTTGCCGTCTCCATAGATGGTACCGAACGCCTCGCCGGTTTCACCAGCTATCTGGTCGTCCATCTCTACCTTTGGCTCAAGAATGTTCTTGGTATTGAACTTCAACTTCAGGTTGTAGCCCTTATAGTAAACATCCTTCAGCAAAACGGTATTCTCCTCGCCTTCCACTACCTCAGTCTTGATCAGACGGTTGGTTACGTTGTTCAGATACTGGCTGTAGAATGTAGATGTTACCATGCACCAGCCAGAGAAGTTGTGGATATCGAAAGGACAAGACTTCTGCATTACCACGTGGGTATAGTCCTTATAGAGATCTGTCCAGTTATACTTCTCCGGAATCACCAGTTTCAGGGTGAAGCCGAGCGAATCGGTCTTGCCGATGTTATCATAGATACCCTGAACCTTCACATTTCCTACCATCTCGCCCGCCTTGATTGTAACGGTGTTGTTGAGGATGCGGTAATGCTTACCCTCGATGGCATTGCTCTGCTTGTCTACTACCTCTACGCCGAAGGTGCGGTCGTAGTCAGCTTTTTCGGTTGCAGATACAGGCACATTGAAAACCTCATTGCTTTCCTGTACAGCATACTGATAGAGCGTATCAGAGAACATGATATGACTTGAACCAGCATAAGTGGTATAATCCTGTGAACAACTCACAAGAGCGATGAGTGCAGCTACGGCTGCCAAACATCCCATCATTATTTTCTTCATGATCTTCTCTTTATTTTATTTGTTACTTTCATTAGGCTGAATCTCAGAACCTGGTGCCTCAAGCTCATGCTGAGGAATTGGCCAGACAAAGAGAGGGTCATCCTTTTCAACCTTCAGACTGCTCTGCACGAAGTTGGCAGCAGGCTGGTCGGCAGCCTTACGCTCAAATCCCTTGTGCCAGCGCTTAAGGTCGTTCAGACGGAAGCCTTCCATATAGAGTTCCTTCACGCGCTCTGCCTCGATTATCTTCATGGCGTTGCTCTCGCTCATCGAGGTGTTACCACCATATGAAGAGTAGCGGGCTGTACGCAAGGTAGAGATGTCCTTACCTGCCTTACCATAGTCCTCCTTCATGGCGTAAGCCTCAGCACGAATCAGATACTGCTCTGAGAGACGGAATACCATTGGCTGGTGAACATGCAGGATATTGTTGTTCAGGAATTCTGCATCGCCGAAATACTTGCTCAGCAAAGGCCACTGCAAACCATGCTCATAACCTGTTACACGGGTTGTGAAGATGGCTGCAGCACGGAGGTCCTTGCTGTCGAATGAGTTGATGACCCATGTCTCAGGCACATAGTCTGGACGATAAGTTACGAAGTTGTAGTTATCGAAGATGGTACCCAGAGCACCGCCATAGCTGTTCACGGTAAAACCTACCTTCCAGATAGCCTCACGCGAATCACCATAGGTCCAGATATACTTATAATCGTTCACCTGGTTTGAATAGGTGTTGGAAGAAGCCTTCTCTAATGTATAATACTTACTGCCGATTACCTTAGATGCATACTTGATGGCATCATCATACTTGTGCATATATAAGGATACGCGCGCACGCAAGGCATGACAGGTATACTCGTTGAAGTAAATCTCGTTGTAGAGACTTCCTGTGAAGTCTTCGTCTACTTTCAGATATTCAGCAGCCTTGTCAAGATCTCTCAATACGAAATCGTATGATTCCTTCAGAGTGGCTCTCTTCTGTGGCTCATTGCCGTAATAGTGCTCTGTGAGTACAACGCCGAGTTCCTTCGCAGCCTGCTCATCGCTATCGTAAGCCTTGCAGAAACACTTGATCAGTTCTGAGTAAGCCAGGGCACGGGCGAAGTAAGCCTCGCCCTCATACTGCTCCAACTTATCAAGCTGCTTATCATCATTGGTTGCAGCCTTTACCTTTTCAACATTATCGAGCAGGAAATTGCATCGGTTGATCACATCATAAAGGTCGGCATATACCGCCTTGATGTCGGTGTTGGTAGCCTTGATATCTTTCCAACGGTAGATATCGCCATAGGCATTAGAGTAGCCCTTCACGCAGTACACGAAGTCTGCCTGCAGATCTGGCAGGATTGTCAGATTGCCCGAATAGAGGGCGCTGCTCTTGAAACTGTCGTAGATACCGTACACCAGCTTGTCCATGTCGTCCACCGTGTTGATAGCCTGGTCCATGAGGATAGAATCCTCAGGATACTTATCAAGACAGGAAGACATAGAGAGGGCTAGGATTCCCGACAGGATGTATGTCTTTATATTTTTGATATTCATTTTTTTTCCTTTCTTGGTTAGAATTGCAATTCAACACCCAGAGTAAACTGGCGTGATGCCGGATACTGTGCCTGGTAAATATTGGATGAAACCTCAGGATCCAGACCGTTGAAACCGGTTACGGTGAAGAGGTTCTGTGCCTGACCATAGATTCTGACCATAGAGAAGAAGTTGGTCTTGCGCAACAGACTCTGTGGCAATGAATAGGACAGACTGAGATTCTTCAGACGGAGGAACGATGCATTCTCCAAGAAGCGATCGTCGAGCTGGGTTACCTCGCCCCAACGTGGGATATCGGTAATGTCGCCTGGCTGCTTCCAGCGGTCGTACAACAGACGGTTTGACTGGTTGTAAGCAGTACCGAAGGTTATACCGCTCTCCTCGAAGTAACGGTCGTTGTTAATCACGTAGCGTGTACCAATCCAGCTGAACTGGGCAGAAAGCTGCAAGCCCTTCCAACGGAAGCTTGTACCGAAACCGCCCATCCAAGGTGCATCATAGGTCTTGCCTGTCATCACCTTGTCGCTCTCACGGAACTCGTTGGTCACGTTGCCGTTCTTGTCATACCAGAGCTGCTCACCATTCGCTGGGTTCACACCGGCATAACGGTTCAGGAAGAACTCGCTTACTGAGTGACCTACCACATACTTCAAACCGGTGGTTGAGTTTACATACTCGGTTACACCGTTATAGAGTTCCTTCAATCGGTTCTGGTTGTAAGATACGTTGGCACTTACATTCCAGGTGAAGTCGCGTGTGCGGATTACATCACCGTCAGCACTCAGCTCGATACCCTTGTTAGCCATCACACCTACGTTCTTCCAGCGATAGCCCTCGCCGGTTACGGTATAAGACTCAGGAACGCGCATCAGCATATTAGAGGTACGCTTGTAGTAAGCCTCGAAGCTGAAGTTGATTCTGTCGAGGAAGCCCAAACGGAGGGCGAAGTTGTTTGCCCATGTTGACTCCCAACCCAATTCCTCGTTACCACTCTGTGATGGATAGAAACCGGCAGTATTATCGTAGTTGGCACCACCCGATACCAGAGCCAGGTGATAATAGTTAGGAATCTCAGAGTTACCCGATGTACCGGTACTTACGGCAATCTGGGCTGTGCTGAGCCACTTCATATCCTTCAGCCAGTCGGTCGACTTCACGTTGTACATGAAACCGAGCGACCAGAATGTACCCCAGCGATGATCCTTACCGAAACGTGAAGAAGCATCAGTACGCAGAGAGAAATCGGCATAGTAGAGCTCCTTATAGTTATACTCGCCACGCATGAAGAATGACAGGTAAGAATAATCAGAAGATGAATCTGCCCAGCGGCTGGCACGTGTACCTGATGATACGTTGGTCAGGAGATCGCTGGTCTGACCCTTGGAATATACCTGGAAACCATCTGAGTGGAAATTGACAGCCTCCTGACCCAGCATCACGTTGAACGAATGGATATCGTTCAGAGTGAAACGGTAGTTAGCCGTAGTAGTCTCTGTCAGGTTGATGGCATCGCTGCTCTGGCGTGCCGCAGTACCCTGTCCGTGATTTGAAGAGAGACTTGGGAACGACTGGAGGAATGCTGTAGAATGGGTGAAATCGACACCAAACTGAGTACGGATAGTCAGATTCTCTATCGGATAGATTTCAGCATACATGGTAGAGAGCACCTTATATTTCTTGTTCTTGATAGGATTCAAGCCCATGTAAACGATAGGGTTCTCGCTGGTTCCAGCCCAGTTGCCTGCTGAAAGTGAAGCCAGACTGCCATCCTTTGCGTATGGATTCCAGTAAGGCAGCATGAATCGGCATGCTGAGATAGGAGTAACGGTAGTATAGCTACCGTCGTCAGCCTGCTGAGCCTCCTCATAGGCAGCCATGGTGTTGGTACCTACCTTCAACCACTTGCTAGCCTTTACATCTGCATTGGTGCGGATGTTGTAACGGCGGAAGGTTGAATTCTGTGCGATACCGTCCTGATCGTAGAAACCACCAGAAACATAGTAGTTCAAGCGGTCGGTAGCACGGTTGATAGAGAGTTCGTAGCTCTGCAGCGGAGCGCGGTCGTTGAACACCTCGTCCAGCCAGTTTACGTTTACTCTTGAAAGGAGATTGTAATCCTTACCTGTATCCAGACCTACTTCTTTCTCAAACTGGATACGCTCATCGGTATTCATCATTTTCCAGTTGGTCTGTGCCAACTCAGAGAAACCATACTGTGCACGGAGCGTAATCTTCGCCTTGTCCATTGACAAGCCTCGCTTGGAAGTGATGACAACCACACCATTGGCAGCACGTGCACCATAGATAGAGGTAGAAGAGGCATCTTTCAATACAGAGATACTTTCGATGTCGTTAGGACTCAAAGTATTGAAATCAGAACTTGAGATTGGCACGCCGTCGAGGATAAAGAGTGGCGACTTTCCGGAGTTGATAGAGTTGGTACCACGGATTTGGAAGGTAGCCGCCTTGCTAGGTTCACCCGAAGAAGAGATGACCTGCAAACCAGTACTCTGTCCCTGCAAAGCTTGGTCGAAGCTTGCCGCCGGCACATTTTCTATCTTTTCAGACTTTACGGCAGACACGGAACCCGCAATGGTTCCCTTCTTTCTCACGCCATACGCCACCACAACCACTTCATCCATCATCTTGGAATCCGAAGCAAGGGTGATGTTGAGCGTATTTGTCTGCGCTTTCACAACGTGCTTCTGCGTAACGCAACCCACATAAGAGTAGACAAGCGTAGCCTTCGAAGCACCCTTAATTTCGATGGTATAGTTACCGTCAATATCGGTCACTACGCCATTTGATGTTCCCTCTTGCATAATGGTCACACCAATCATCGGTTCGTTGTCTTCAGCAGACACGACTGTACCCTTGACGCTGAAACTCTGCGCCAAGACCGATTGGATAGACAACAATACAAGTGAGACAAGTAAAAGAGTTAATCTTCTCATCCTTGTTTGTTTCAAGTTTATTAATTAATAATTATAATTTTTTTCTCATTTTTTTCTCGTTTGGTAAAAGCCGAAAGCACTCAGGGCGACACTTCGCCCCTCCATTTATACATTCTTTCACTAATATGCACGCATGGAAATACCTATTTAACTTAAATCGGTGCAAAATTACGAATATTTTCTTATTTGCCCAAGATTATCGCTTAAAATTTAAATGTTTGATATGAAATATCTATGTTTTTTAGCATATTTGCTCATAAATTTAGTTAATTGTCGATTTTTTGTCACATCCGATTACAGTTTTCAAAAACAAGTTCAATACATACTTTTTTTGTTTCTATGCAGCCGTTTTCATAAAGCTGAAATTACGTCCCGACGTAGCTTGTACTACGTCGGGACGTAGCAAATGCTACATCGGGACGCATTTTTTACTGCATCGGAACGTATTTTATCAGCTGACGCAGATATCTCGACAAGCCGAAGGATACATTTACCTCTTCACCTTCATATATTCCGTAGGAGTCATGCCATACTCCTTGGAGAAGCATTTGGAGAAATAACTGCTGTTGGAAAAACCAACGGTATACATCACCTCGGAAACACTGAACTTGCCCTGGCTCAGGAGCTCGGCTGCACGCTTCATACGCATCTCACGGATATACTCTACAGGCGTACGACCCGTTATCGCCTTCGTCTTGCGATACAGCTGTTTGCCACCTATGCCTATCACATCCTGCAACATCGAAACATTGAAGTCGGAATCAATCATGTGCTTCTCTATCGCCTCATTGATCTCTTCGAGCAGACGCTTGTCTGCCCCATCCAACTCGCAGACATTTACTTCCTTCTTTTCCTCTTCAGAAGACTCAGAGCGTGCAGGAACTGGTTCTGAGGATGATGACTCAGGCTCAGATACAGGCGAAGCGGATAACCCAGTGGCAACAGCTGATGGCTCCTCAGGTTTCTTCACATTCAGGTAGCGGACCATCAGAGCTGTCACCTCATCAAATGAATGATGAGCTACGGCAGCCTTCAAATCTTCCGTCAGACGGTTGAAGAAGTCCATACGCATCTGTACCTGCTCCAACACCTCAGCCTTCTGCTTCTGGGCATCAGCCAGTTCCTTGCGCAGAAAATACCAGCTTACCAGCCATGCCACAAACACGATGAGTGCCGTGATATAGAAGAGCTTGCACCACCATGAGAGATACCAAGGCGGCAGGACGGAGATGTCGAGCGAATAAACCTCGGCAGCTATCTTGCCTTCACCATCCACGGCATGAACCGTAAGATGATAATCGCCATAAGACAAACCATTGTAGGTGATATCGATATTGCCGGAGTTCAGATAATGCCAGTCGTGGTCGCTGCCTTCGAGTTTGTAAGCATAAACGGCTGAAGGATGATCAGCAAAAGGAAGGTCGGTGAGCTGCAGGGTAAAGTTGCTCTCATCACTCTTCAGTTTCAGGATTTCTCCACGCTCCTCACGAGCCTGTCCGTTTACGATGATTCCAGCCAGCATCAGGCGGGTAAACTGCTTAGGCTTCTGTGCTACATCGGAACTGATTGCCACATAGCCGTCATTGCCGCCCATCATCACCTCATGAGTCTGTCTGCTGTAACAGATGTTGAGCGGCACAACAGAAGGAATCATGAAACGCTGGCTCTCGCCCTGTGGATTGATTACGCAGCATTCATTGCCCGATACCACCCACATCTTGCCTTCCACATCGCACATGGTACTTACCTTGCCACCAATCTGCCATGTCTTGGAAGAAAAGCTGTTACCCAGCACTGAACCGGATGCATAATAACAGGTTACCGAACTGTTATCACCCATCCAGATATTGCCCTTGCTGTCTGCCATCAGATAGTTGACAACATCTGAGTTAGCTACCTGCACCACCTCCATATCGTTCGGATTGATGCAGTCGAGACGGGTATAGGTAGAAACCCAAATCCTACCCTTTCCATCCATCACCATCTGACCTACATGCAGACCAGAGAGCGCATTCTTTCCCTTGTCCGAGTAATGCCAGTCGGCTATGGTCTTGCCGCTCAGAAGAGCCGCCTTATCCATCACGAAGACACCGCCCTGATAAGAACCCATCCATATCCTGCCCTTCTTGTCCTGGAGAATATCGTAAGCCCAGGCAGTAGAATACTTGCCACTCTTATCGTAGACGATGAAGTTGCGCATCTGACGGGAACTGCGGTCATAGAAGTTGATGCCATGGTCAGTACAGATCCATACATCGCCGTCATGGTCTTCATAAATCTTGCGTACACGGTTATGACTCAGCGGGAAGGCAGAGCTGTTCTGCTTGTACCATGCCACATTCTGATAACCTTCAGCATTCCGGGTGAAATGAATCAGACCGTTGGTACCGCCCATCCACCATTCGCCGTTACGGGTCTGGAGCATGGCATGCAGACAGTTGCCCTCACCCGACATCGTAATCTTATCGAGCGATACATAGCGGTAATAGGTATGGGTAGTGAGACGGGAGAGTCCATTGTCAGTACCCACCCATACATTCTGCCATTTATCTACAAAGCAAGCCCAGACGATGTTGTTAGGAATAGAAGCATCATCGCGGGAATCGTGGATATAATGGGTGATGGCATTGGAGAGTGCCATCTGATAGAGTCCGTTATCTGTTCCGATATAGAGATTGCCGGCAGCATCTACAGAAAGACATTTGATGGAATTGCCGTTCAGAGCTGGAATCTGTGAGAAGTTCCTGAGTTGCAGATCGGCACAATAGAGAGCGCCCTCAGTACCAATCCAGTAGCATCGGCGCTTGGCATCATAGGCGAGCGCATTGACCAGCGGCTGTTCTCCGGCACGGAGCGGAATCAGTCTGCTGCCAAGATGCAGACCAGCGAGCGAACCTACGAGCAAGCCTCGCGGAGTAGAGAGCAAGGCATAGACATCGACACCGAAGTCAGTCTTACCACCCTTGATATCGAGCACACGGAGTTCCTTCAGCTGCTTGCGCTTCGCCTCATCGGCAAAAGCCTTCATAGCTGGTGTTTCGGCATATTGATAAGATTGCGTATCGAATTTCAGGATGCCGTTGCCAGTAGCCAGATAGAGCATTCTGCCCTCGAAACCGAGCGCATTGACACGCGTATTGCTGAATGTATGTTCCTGAAAATGGCGATAGCCATGATAACCATCATAGCTGTAAAGACCGTTGTCGGTTCCGAGCCATATCATTCCATCACTGTCCTGGGTAATGGCACAAACGGACTGAGCACCTTCAAGGGAGGTGTTGACGAAACGCTGCGCATGGATGGCGAGCGAAACAAAGAGCATAGCAATTGCCATGCTGATGCGGTTTATAGGTTCTTTTGACTTCTTCATGTGTGCAAATTTACACAATATTCATGATAACGCCAAAAAATATCGGAGAAAATTCAAAAAAAAAGAATCCCCTGAGAAAATAGCCGCTGCTATTCCCAGAGGATCCGATATAAACTATATACTTTATAACCAACTGAAATCTGTCTCAGTCTTCTTATATTGCCTGGAGCGTAATCGACTTTTCGATATTTCGCTTGCTGTCTTTTACCTTCAGGATGATGTCGCCCTCCTGCTTGCTGCTCTGTACGATGACAACGAGTTTGCCGGAGAAGAGTTTCATCTGAGGCTGGGTGAACGGTTCGAGCGATGTGGCATCGCCGTTGCAGGCTGCCTTGAAAGTGCCGGCACCACTCACCTCGAAGGTCAGTTCGTCATCGGCAAGCGGACATTCATTGCCGTCCTTATCCTGCAGACTCACGGTGATGAAGGCAAGGTCGTTGCCATCGGCATTCAGCAGCACATTGTGCTCATCGGTACAGCCTTCTACCATGCAGGCAATAGGCTCATGATCAGGTGTTTCTACGCTGAACTTCATCTGTGCAGGCTCGCCGGCAGTACGCTTCACGTCCTCGCCCACCTTATCGCCATACTGGTTATAGGTAACCACGCGAATCTCACCCGGTTCATACTTCACATTGTTCCAGCGCAGACGGTAGCGGTCGAGGCGGCTTGACTTGTCCTTGCGAACCCTGCCCTGACTCTTGCCGTTGACGAAGAGTTCGCCTTCCACACCATCGGTGTAGCAATATACAGGGGTAACCTGTCCTTCCCTGCCCTTCCAGTTCCAGTGAGGAAGAAGATGGGTAGTATGCTGCTGCTCGTTCCAGCGGGCACGATACATATAGTAGCGGTCCTTAGGAAGTCCGGCAAGGTCGCAGATACCGAAGTAGCTGCTGCGGCTTGGCCAGTAGGTATCGTAAGGAGTAGGCTCGCCCAGATAGTCATAGCCCGTCCACACGAACTCACCGATTACCCAACTGTAGTCATCCTGCATCTTCCAGTCATCATCCGGAAGATTACTCCAGGAGCAATACTCCGTATCATAGCTAGAGCACTGACCATCGGCGTATGGATTGTTGTTGCTGGCACGCACCTGAACCGGGAACTTATACACGCCACGGGAGCTGACGGTAGATGCTGTCTCTGAACCCAGGAGGAATCCCTGAGGCAACTGCTCGATATTCTTATAATATTTATGTACGCGATAGTTGAAGCCCGGAACGTCCATCACCTGGGCAAATCCACTCTTCAGGGCAGCCTCAGCCTTGTCCATACCCTGGGTAACAGGGCGGGAAGGATCATACTGATGACAGATATCCTGCAGATGCTTGGCTATCTCCTTACCCTCCTTGCTCCACTGCTCAGGAATCTCGTTACCGATACTCCACATAATGATGCTAGGATGGTTGCGATGGTGCTTCACCAGATTGGTCATATCCTTGTCGCTCCACTCCTTGAAGAACTTGGCGTAGCCATTCTTGCACTTAGGATAAATCCACATATCGAAGCTCTCAGCCATTACCATCATACCGAGAGAGTCGCAGAGTTCCATCTGCATGGTAGAAGGCATGTTGTGGGCTGTACGGATGGCGTCGCAACCCATCTGCTTCATCATCTTGATCTGACGGATGAGAGCTGCCTTGTTTTCTGCTGCACCCAACGGACCGAGGTCGTGGTGCAGACAGACACCCTTCAGTTTGCGGGTAACGCCATTGAGCTGGAAACCATAATCCTTGGATACGGCAATGGTGCGGATACCGGTCTTCAGGGTCTGGACATCAGCCACCTTCTTTCCTTCATATCGGGTAAGCTTTACCTGATAGAGATAAGGAGATTCCGGAGACCAGAGCTGAGGATTCGCCACCTTCAGAGTAGTCTTGATTTCAGGATTAGCACCTGTGACGATCTGCTCGGCAACCTTCTTGCCAGCCTCATCCAACAGGGCTATAACGGTTTTGCCCGACTTACCAGTCTTTCCTTCCAGCAGCGCATTTACTTCTACTTCAGCTTCCTGCTTATCAGCCTTCAGGGTACGGACGAAGGTATCCCAGGTAGAGAAGTTTTCGTTGCCATAGAGTTCTACGGAAACCGGACGGTAAAGACCGCCTCCCGGATACCAGCGACTGCTTTCCTCTACATTATTAAGATGTACCTCGATGAGATTACTCTTACCAAACTGGATGAAAGGTGTGATGTCGATGCGGAAGGCATTGTAGCCGTAAGCCCACTTGCCTGCCTCCTTGCCATTGACGCTGACAACAGGCTGGCTCATGGCACCGTCGAAGACGAGTACGGCACGCTTATAGCCCTTAGGAGCCGTCCAGTTCATCTTATACATACCCTCGCCTATCCAAGGCAGCGCACCAGAACGTCCCGACTTCTCGGTCTTTTCGGTTTCGCCATTCTGCTCGATGGCCACCATCTGCAGGTCCCATTTCTTATCAAAAGGACCCGAGATAGCCCAATCGTGCGGAACAGCTACCTGCTGCCACGCCTTGCCATCACGGGAGAAATCCCACGATGGCAGGTTGATAACCTTTCTGCTCTGCGCCTGACACAGCGTAGTGAGGGCCAGGGCAAGAGTCATGAAAGTAATGCTTCTCTTGATCATATTGCTATTTAATATTCTTATTTATATGCATCAAATACGGCAGTTGGTTTGCCGCTGTTGTCGAACGCTCCCTTGGTATATGCAGGCCAACCCAGAGTGGTATAGTTGGCTGGCTTCCAGTTGTTATAAACTTCTGGTTCCCAATAGAATATACCCTCGCAGGTAGAGATTGCCTTACAGCCATCCACCATCTTCTTCATCATTGGCGCAGCCTGGTCAGAGCCCCACCACATACCGATTTCAGAGATGATGACGTCCTTGCCATACATGGAAGAAAGAGTCTGGATGTTAGAGAGACAACTCTCTGCATAACTCTGCCAGTTATCATCTTCCGGATAAAGAGACAGTCCGATGACATCCCACTTTCCACCATTGTCCTTCAGCTTATCGTAGAGCCAGGTAAGTCCACCGAGGTCCTGACCCTTATCTACATGCACGATGACTTTTGCCTTAGGATAAACTTCCTTTACAGCATCATAACCGGCGTTGATATAAGCAGCAAAATTGGCTGCATTCTTAGATACCTGACCGGTTACAGCCTCATCGCTATTCCAGAGCATTCCGTCGCGGGTTTCATTACCCACCTGCACCCACTCTACGTTGGTTACGCCTCTATCCTTCAGGGCTTTCAACACATCCTTTGTATGATCAGCCACAGCCTGTTTCATCTGTTCAGCAGTATAGCCCTGCCATGCAGCAGGAACTTTCTGGTTGCCCGGGTCAGCCCAGGTATCAGAATAGTGGAAGTCAATCATCAGACGGAAGCCGAGCTGCTGAGCACGCCAAGCCTTGGCGATGACATCATCCTTGCCACACCAGCCACCTTCCGGATTTACCCAGACACGCAGACGGATGGAATTGGTTCCCTCTTCGCGGAGGAGTTTCATGCATTCTGTAGCCTTGCCATTCTGATTATAGAATTTCACACCATCCTTCTCCATCTCTGTGAGCCAACTTACATCGGCGCCCTTGGCGAAGCCACTCATATCGTATGTCTTCTCCTTTTCAGGAGTGGTATTATCATCATTGCTGCAACTCGTGCCCGTGATAGAAAACAAGAGTGCTGAAGCCAGCAATATGGCTTTTCCAAATATATTCTTCATTGCTATTTTTCTTATTAATTATTCATATTTCCATGTCATGGTGTTGAGGTCAGCGGTAACGGTAACTTCACCACCAGTTACATCATCCTTGAACCAAATGTCCCAACAGTCACTAGCTGTTGACAATTTAAAAAGATCGCTTGGATCAGAACCATACCAAGTCTGCTTGTCGTCCTTGTTTTCACCTACGAAGATAAACCGGAAATTCTCCCAAGCTGTTGGCTTGTACTTGCAGGTATAAACGCCATCACTCACCTTGTTCATCACGGCAAGAAGGGTGTTACCATCCTTAGAGAACATACAGAGGGTATTGCTAACCTCTGGCTCTGGAGTTGTCTGGTCGCCCTCAACGATGGTGTATTCCAGCTGGCTGTGCTCACCAACTTTCACGGTTACGGTATAAGTACCAGCCTTGGCAATATTTACACTTCCAGCTGTTGCAGCATCTGTCATTTTGCCATCAGCCAAAGTATAGTTCATGGTCTTCACCACAGCTGCAGCATCTTCTGTACCTGTATCCTTGCTGTACTCTGCACCTGTTGCTACGATGCTAATTGGAGTATTATCGGCTGCGGTTGTAATCACCTTGGTCCAAGCATAGTTAGGAGCATCATAGGTCATATCTTCACCATTCAACTGCATCGACTTGATGTAAGTTGGCTTAAGTTCCTTAGCTTTTGTATCAAGAACTGTATAATAAATACCTGTCTGACCTGGGAACCAGATGTTCCATGCAGACTCAGTATTATCCATTTCGTACACATGGTTATCCTGTCCTACATTACCCCAAATGGTACCATCATTTTCCTTACCCCAGATATGGAACCAAGAAGAGGCATTCATATAGCCAGAATAAACTCCATCAGAATTAGGAGAATAGAGTTTGGTCAGAACTTGATCCTTTTTCTCATTCAGGATATTGATGTAGCTCATATCAATGAGGTATGGAGTAACCTTTACCTGGCAGACATTGCTGTAAGCGGCATCAAGATTGGCACCCATCTGACTCTTGATACGGAAATAAAGAGGTGAACTCACATCAGGAGACAAGCCGAGATCCTTGGCTGCAGCATTGAGATCAGCACCGGTGAAAGCCTTGGAAAGGTCGGTTACGGTGTATTCCTTTACTGATGCGAAATCTTCTGAGGCGGATGCCTGCAGATAAGTCTTCAACACTCCGCTGCCCGCAGGCTTGGTTTCATCGCTCGAAAACAAGGTAGGATTCTGCCAAGCCAACGAGAGGACAACGTCCTTACTGTTATCTACAGACAGCTTCACATCGGATGCCGATGCCATCAGATCGGATGCCTTGAAGCCATCCAGATATATCTTGTCGCCACTCTCGTCGCAACTCACCAGGGCGGTGAGTGCGCAGAGAAGCATCATCAAGTTTCTAAATATCTTTTTCATTCTTTTATCCTATTAATAGTTGTCGTTATGAAGATTTGGATTTGCGGTAAGCTCGGTGTTAGGAATTGGATAGATGTTGTACTTGCTATCCACTGCCTGTCCATCGTGGACACCACCCTTCCACTGCCAGATGTACTTATTAGTAGTAAACTGACCATAGCGAATCAGGTCAGTACGGCGATAACCTTCATGATAGAGTTCACGGGCACGCTCATCGAGGATGAACTGGAGGAACTCATCATCGTTGGCAAAGTTGCTTGCCCATACATCAGAAGCATGAGAGCGCTCACGAAGCTGGTTGATCCAATAGATAGCACCCTGCTTGCGGGAAGCAATCACGTCAGGATCTGCAGCATCACTACCACCAGCCCAGTTATCCCAGTCATTATGCAGACGAACCACGCACTCGGCATACATCAGATAGACATCAGCCAAACGGAAGAGAGGGAAATCGGTATCCACACCTGCATCTCCTGTATTGGATGCAGTGGTTCCATCATCCTTCAGGTTACTCCATTTCTCAGAAAGATAGCCAGCGGTTTCATCGGTCATGCTGGTTACATCCTTGCTCTGACCATTGGTAAAGAACTTGCAACGCTTGTCACCATTGCCATCAATATCGGTCTGGGTAAACTTATCCACGAACTCAGGACGAAGACGGAATTCACTCCAGCCGGCAGTTACACCATAATCGGCTACATTCTGGTTGGCATTCGACATACTCAACTGTCCACACACCAAGTAAGTGGAAGAACCCCAGCTTACTGTATGCTCTGCACTTACTGGCAAGGCGAAGATAATTTCGTTGGTACGCTTGTCGTTATCAGCATTGAAGAGCTTGCTGTAATCAGACTCCAAAGAGTAGCCCATATCCATCACCTTCTTACAAGCCTCCATGCACTCGGCATACTTGGCAACGCCGGTATAAACCTCGCTGTTCAGATAAAGCTTGGCAAGCAAGGTATAGGCAGCACCCTGAGAAGCCTGACCGTAAGGACAGGTGGATGCTGGAAGCATATCACCTACACAATCCTTCAACTCGCTCTCAATATAATCAAATGTCTGCTGAGGAGTATAACGAGGAGGAATGTAGCTGCCCACAGGGTCGTTCTCTGTCACCATCGGAATGTTGCGATAGAAATCGAGGGCATGGTAATAGAACAGAGCGCGCATAAAACGGACTTCAGCCTTATACTCCTTCATCTTCTCAGCATCAGCACCTGAGAAATTGGCATTATTGGCATTGCGGAGGAACTCGTTGCAGAGGGCGATGTTGTAGTAGATACGATAATACATATCTGATACCCAGGCATCGTTAGCATCCCAGGAGAGATAAGTAAGACCCGTAGTCTGCTCACCTGTCAGCCAGGTAGAGGCAAATTCATCGGTACCACACTCCTGCATATTGATAAACATACGCATGTAGTCGAAGCCACTGCCGCCGTTCAATACGGATTCCATATCCTTATTATCGCCGCCCTTGCCCTGACCGCTAGTCACCATGGCAGCGTAAATCTTACCCAGCACAGCCTCATAATTGGCAAGCGAGGTATAAACATCCTTAGAGGTTGTCTCTGTATGAGGATATTGGTCAAGATCGGAAACACAGCTGGTAGTGCCTGTCAGCACCGCTGTTCCCATCATCATACTATATAATATATTCTTAAGTTTCATTGTTATCTGTTTTGATTGTTAGAACTGAAGTCCGAGGCTTACTGAGTAAGTGCGAGGACGTGGATAGAATGAGTTGTCCATTCCGTTTGGCACCTCAGGATCTGTACCTGAGTAACCGGTGATGGTGAATACATTCTGTACCATCGCAGATACGGTGAGCGAAGCCCACTTGTTGATCTTGCCTACATTGTAACTCAAACTCAGGTTGTCGAGTTTCAGGAACGAAGCATTCTCTACGTAGTAATCAGAGAGATACTGACGGGTCTTGAAACCTGTCTTCAGGAAGCTGGTATTGAGGTTGTTGAGTTGTGAGTTGTTGTAGCTTACTGTCTCAAAAGCACCTGTACTCATACCCATGCCGTTGTATACATAGTTGTCGATGTTGGCACGGAAACTCATACCGAGTGTCAGCTGCTTGTATCTCAAAGATGTACTCAAGCCCATGATGTACTTAGGGGCTGGAGAATGATAGCGGTAGAGATCTGACTCATTGATTTCGCCATCATTGTTCAAATCGGCATAAGCACCCTCGATAGGCTTGCCTGTCTTTGAGTCGTAGAGCTGATGATACACATAGAACATGTATGGCTCATATCCCTCAGAGAGTACCTGGAACTGGTAAGCATCGATAGATGGACCTACCTTCACGTTGGTCTGGCTTCCACCCTTTATCAATGAAAGGTTCTTCACCTTCATGTTCTGCCAGGTAAAGTTATAGCTCAGGTTCCACTCCCAGTCCTTGGTCTGGATAGGGGTTGCATTCAGAGAAACCTCAATACCCTTGCTGTCCACATTACCTACGTTGGTAAGGATAGTCTTTGAGAAGTTGGTACCTGCTGCTGTTGGTACTGATGCCAACAGGTCCTTGGTCTTGCGGGTATAGAAATCGATGGCACCACCGATACGGCCATCCAGAAATCCGAAATCGAGACCGAAGTTCCAGGAGGTTGTAGTCTCCCACTTCAAGTCTGATACGTATGCCTCAGGACGGTAAGTATTGATATACTGTCCGTTGATGAATGCTTCGGTACCTGCCACGCTGTAGGTATAAACCGGCAGATAGTTGTAGTTGCCGATACCTTCCTGCTGACCGGTAACACCATAGCTGGCACGGAGTTTCAAGTTAGAAAGTACCTTCTGGTTCTTCAACCAAGGCTCTTCTGTCAAAGTCCAGCCCAAAGCAACAGATGGGAAAGTACCCCAACGGGTATCCTTAGAGAAACGGGAAGATGCGTCTCGACGAACGGTAGCCGTCAGGAGATACTTTCCATCGAATGAATAGTTGATACGTCCGTAATATGACAACATTACATGACGGTAATCTGATGCCTTTACGGTTGACAGGTTTGTGCCTGCCGCACTTTTGGTATAATAAAGAGGTGTAGTACTCTTCCAGTACTGGTAGTCGTAACCGGCTGTCAGATCTACATTACTCTTGATATCTTCGAAATATTTTGCATAGTTGGCATAGAGGGTAAGCAAGCGGTTCTCGTTCTTCTGAGGACCATACTTGTAATCGCTACCGCCCAAAGACTCATCCTTGTTGTAGCTCTGTGCTGCGTAGGCAGGAACATAAACGGTTCCGTCGCCCTTGGCATAGTCAGCACCCACGGTAGCATGGAGCTTGAGGTCTGGCAGGAAATGAACCTTGTAATCTACATCCATCGAACCGATGAAGCGGCTTACCTTACTCTTTGAATCATACAGATCAACCAGACCGCGAGGGTTTCTTACACCCGCATTCACTGGATAGCCATCAGCATCGAGTGCCTCATTATAGCCACCATACTTGTCGTTACCGGAATAAACCGGGATGGTTGGGTTGAATGTGGCAGCTGCCCATACGGCACCACCATTATTGAATGAGTTGTTATTGAGCGTTCCCTTGGCGTTGATGGTCAACTTCAGGTGATCCTGGAAGAAGCTAGGAGTCAATACCACGTTACCTGTCCAGCGCTCTACATTGTCTTTGCGAACCAGACCGCTCTGGTTGTAATAGCCTACAGACACACGGAATGGCAACCACTTGTCGATGCTGCCGCTCACGCTGAGGTTATTATCTGTACCGAAAGCTGTGCGGTAAACCTCATCGTTCCAATCGGTATTGGCTGTACCGAGCAATGACTTTTGGTTATCTGTACCAAACTGGTTGATGACATTCACGAATTCATCACGACTCAGCATATCTACCATCTGCGCACGGGTCTGCAAACTGTTGGTGGTATTGAAGTTCACCTTTACAGCACCCTGCTGTCCCTTCTTGGTGGTAATGATGATGACACCGTTAGATGCACGGGAACCATAGATGGCTGTAGAAGAAGCATCCTTCAATACAGTCATGCTCTCGATATCAGAAGGGTTGATCATGCTGAGGAAGTTGCTGCTGTTACCCGAGATACCACCCTGCTCCAATGGCACACCATCAAGCACGATAAGAGGGTCGTTGCTGGCATTAAGAGATGCACCACCACGCACACGGATGGTACTACCGGCAGAGGCAGAACCACTGTTGGACATAATCTGTACACCCGAAACCTTACCGTTGATCAACTGTTCTGGAGAAGAAACGAGACCTTTATTAAAGTCCTTCGATTTCACGGTAGCTACGGAACCAGTCAGGTCACTCTTTCTTGCCGTACCATATCCGATGACCACGACATCAGCCAGCGCCTTGCTGTCAGATTCGAGTTTCACCTTCATATTGTCTGAGATAGAAAGTACCTTATCAATATAACCGATATAAGATACCTTGATCTTCTTGGCTGAAGAAGATACCTGAAGACTGAAGTTACCGTCAAAATCAGTAACTGTACCGCCCTTTTCGCCTTCCACCATGACAGTGGCGCCAATCAGAGCCTCACCATTCTGCGCATCTGTCACCTCACCTTTGATGGTTCTTGTCTGCGCCATGAGTTGCAGACATCCGATGACGAACAATGCCACGAGAAGCAAACTTCTCTTTGCTAAATTCTGGATTGCGTTCATTGTTTTACTTTTAGGTTGCGTTTAAAATTGTTTTCGGTTGCAAAAGTAGGGAAAAGAGAAGAAAACAGCAGATAGATTTAAGACAAAAATAAAGAAAAAACGGACAAAAGCAAATC
>OAUS01000556.1_pt1 | contig 27272 bp, 41 predicted proteins | sample 1516801 | NCBI WGS metagenome assembly OAUS01 (sample SAMEA2580001, study PRJEB22360) | human gut metagenome | biome: human gut; feature: human-associated habitat; material: faeces | place: Denmark | collected 2008/2010
CAAGAGTTTTGGTTCCAAAAAACGAACATGATAAATACCTGCCGTGGCAGCCGAAGAAAGGAGAACTGGTATTCTATCCCGGCAGAAACGGCGACAGTACTACATTCTCGCCAAAACTGACTGACTGGCAGGAAACAACAGAGATGTTAGCATTATTCCGCGTAGGCATGATTTACAGGACCTATGAAGAATGCGAAGAGCATCTTGTGGAGGATTGTCGCTTCCTCACTGGTAAGCCTATGATTCGGTTTGTTGGAGCTAAAGAAGTGGGAGAACGCTTATGAGAGGGTACTACAATAAATACCATAACCGCAAGACTGTTGTAGACGGAATTACGTTTGACAGCAAGAAAGAATCGGACTATTACTGCCAATTGAAAATGCTAAAAATGGCAGGAGAAGTAACAGACTTCAGTTTACAAGTACCTTTTGAACTGCAACCCAAATATAAATACGGCAACAAGACTATCAGATCAATCAAATACATTGCTGATTTCAAAGTTAAGTACAAGGATGGTCATGAAGAAATTGTCGATGTAAAAGGTGTAAGAACAAAAGAATATCTGCTGAAAAAGAAAATTTTGCTGTATCAACATCAGGAGATTAAATTTATTGAAGTTTAGATAGGGGGCTGTAGGGTGACAGTAGAAGAACTAAAGCATATATTGCGTAGTGCAGAGTTTGCACAGAAAAGTTTAGAAAATGAATTAGATAAACTACAAGAATTACGTTCATTAGCTGAAAAAATGACATCATGCTACAGCCTTGCACCTGGTGGAAGCAGTACAGGCGGGTCATTAGAAAATGCTGTTGTTAAAATTTCGGCACAAAAACAGGAAATAATAAGAGATTGTGACAGGTTATGTCAGAAATTGCATGAAGTACGGAAACTAATTGCTTTACTACCGGATGGAATGATGAAGGTTATAATGCAGAGGCGTTATACTAACTATCAGAAATGGGAACAGATTGCAGCAGATTTAGGATATAGTTGGCGACAGATACATAGACTACACAGCAAGGCATTAAAGCTTATTTTGCTGAAAGAGCAATAAAATAACCGCAGGGCAATAAAACACCCTGCGGTTAAACTTTTTATAAAATATTTTAAATAAAATTTGAAATAATACTTGACAAAATATTCAAGATATGGTATAATTAAATCATAGAGAGGAGATGATGAAAATGCTTGATAAAATACAAAAAATAGCCGTTATCGCAGCAAGCATAGTGACTGTCGCAAAGTTTGTGCTTGAAATGCTGAAATAACGGCAAATGCTGAGGGCGGCAGGATAACCGCCCATCTTTGAAAATAATTATAGCATTGAAAAGGAGAAAATACAATGAAAATAATATATGACGTTTTTATGTTGGCTATGGTATTAAACGCTTGCCGTGAAATAGATGTATTTAGTTATATGATATTTGTTGCTACCGCAGTATATTTTATTATCAGAATTTTACGATTTGCTGAAAATAATTAAATAAACTTGAATAATAATTGACAAAATATTCAAAAAGTGGTATAATTAAATCATAGAAAGGAGGTGCAATAAAATGCTACAAGAAATAAATGAACTTGTGGATGCAGTTAGTAGATTAATAACCCTGATAATAATTTACAGATTGCTCCACAAGTCCTAGTAAAAAGGGGGACGGAAGTCCTCCGCCGCCTTATGGCGGTACTTAAATTGTAGCATTTTATAATATAATATGCAAGAAATTACTCTTATTGTACAAATTTGCAACCTTGTTTTATTAGTTTTAATTTTAGCTCGGTTATTAAAAAAGTGAGGTGAATATCATGGGCGAAAGTGAAGTAAAAGGAACGTGGGGCGGAGCTAGAAAAGGTGCAGGACGTCCTAAAGGTACAAAGAAGGATGTTAGCCTGCAACGTGCACAACATCAGGTAAGAGCTTTTGACGATGAATGGGAAGTTATTAAAGCGTTTGCTAAAGTGACTAAAGAAGTGCCGCTGGAAGAATGTAAACAGGCTATTGCTGACTTAGTAGCAGGAAAATACCATAAATAAAATTTTATCTTGCTGAAAAAGATTGATAAAATCAACAAAAAGCAGTATAATATAATTAAGGTAAGGGACTAAACCAAAACCTAATAAGATGGCAGGTATCAGAAAGGAGAACACCATGGATGAAATGAGCAATGTAGGCGAATTATTAGTAAAGGAAACACAAGAAAATCAAACAAGAAAAATTCTGGAAATCCTAAATGATAGCAAAAATTTAGAGGAGGCTAAAGAAAAAGTAAAAGCCCTGCTTACTAAATAAGCAAGGCTAGAGAAATGAAATGTAGGCGGTACTTGCCACCGTCTACACATCATTAAAAGTATAGCTAAAGGCAAGAGAAAAGAGAGAAAATGGCTGAAGAAGACAAACAAAAAGCATCTTGGGGGGGAGCTAGGGCAAACTCTGGAGGTGCACGTCCAGGAGCTGGTCGAAAAAAGATAAATGGAGATATTCCTACTAAGCGAGTACAGTTTAGACTGACTGCAGAACAAGAAGTATTGGTACGAGAATATGTAAAACGTATTAGAGACGGAAATAAATAAAAAGATGGCATAGAATGTCACACTATTACTATGCTATAATGTATAATAGCGAAAGCGATGAAAAATAAATAACGATAGCCGTTGGCCTTAACTGGTCAGCGGCTTTTCTATTGTCAGAATCGCAGGAGGAAATCGCCTATGAGCAAGAAAAATAGAATCCGTCGTGAGAAAACAGAACTCAGTGAAAACATTCAGACCAGTACGGGACGCGGGTATTATGTTACCGCCAAACAATTGAAGTACATAAAACAGGAGGTAACCTCTACGATATTAGAGGATGCATTAGCTCGAGTACTGTTATGTGCGGCCACTGTTGTCGACCATGATTTCGGTAAACTCCAAAAACGTGAGACAAGGCTCAAGAATTTCTGCGAGATCATTAAAGGCTATCTGGAACACGTCGATAAGCCGACAGCAGAAATGGAGACCACAGGAAAACGGCTGTATCGTGATACTGGCATAGGAATTACGCAATGATATTAAACAAACAGCAGATTAAAAAGCTAGAGTTTTATTTCTATAATGAAAGGCTAATTACCACGGCTGTCAAGTTTGCAAGGCTTGAGCAGGACGCACACAAGACTAACGTAGGAACAAATAAAGCAATAAGCGACCCTACGGCTATGACGGCAATCCGCCATATAATGCCGATTAAGTTTGTGTTTTTAACCGAGGGCTTATTTACAACCCGCGTCAAACATCCTGAGAAATGGCTTGAGGTTATCGCTAAAACATACAGGCAGTTTGAGGGACAGCTTGCAGGCGAGCTTGCTCAGCGGCGATATCGTCTAAACGAAAAGCCCGACTTTACGGCGGATAATATGCGGATAGGACAGCGGACATATTACGATTGGCGAGATGACTTTATCTTGCAGGCAATGCTATTTGCGGTCGCCGAAAACCTAATGAAACCGTGTGAATAAAAACTGCGGCACTTTTTCGGGGAAAACTACAATATAATAATAAGTGCAGGCAAACACGGTTGTTCTCCTCCTTCTCTTTTTTAGACGTTACACGTATGTGTGTAGCGTCTTTTATTTTGTAAAAAAAGGTAGGTACTTCTGTGGAAATGAAAACTCCGCGGGTCGGAAGAACCCCAAAAACGTTCTAGATATTGAAAATTTTTAATATGTTTCCTTCTAGTGGACACGTGCATGAGGTGAAAACACATGGCAAAACAACAACCGAAAATAGGCAGTACAGCGGAATTAGCGGAATTATTAATGCTTACTGTCCGCCGTGTTAATCAGCTTGTGAATGAGGAAGTGTTGACACGTGAGGCGGACGGGACATTTAACATCCCTAAGGCTATATCAGATTATTATGAATTTAAATATGCTGATGATGGCGACGCTGATTACATGGCGGAAAAAGCCAAGCATGAAATGGCAAAAAGACAGCTTGCGGAGCTTGAGCTTGCCAAACGACAAGGGCAGGTACACGACGCGGAAGATGTTGAGATGGTCATGACCGATATGTTGACTAACATCCGCAGTCAGTTATTAGCATTACCGACCACCATGGCACCGCTGCTATGCAATAAAGATAAAGGTTATATCAGCAAAGTTTTAACAGAAGAAATTGAAAGCAGGCTTGCAGAATTAAGCGACTACAGTCCTGCACTGTTTGAGGGTGTGGACAATGGGAATACAGAAAACGATTAATTTGTTCCAGGGCATTGCAAAGCAGGCCTTGCGACCGATTCCAAAAATGTCGGTATCCGAATGGGCGGACGAGTACCGAATGTTGTCGTCCGAGGGTTCGGCTGAACCAGGTAAGTGGCGAACCGACAGAGCACCGTATCAACGCGAGATTATGGACGCGTTCACTCAATACGGCGTGTGGAAGGTGGTTGTAAAATCCTGCTCGCAGATAGGCAAGTCGGACATGATGAATAATATTATCGGACGCTTTGCACACCTTGCACCTGCCCCAATTATGATGATACAACCGACGATTGATATGGCACAGGACTATTCAAAGTCGCGTATTGCTCCGATGATACGTGACACCAAAGCGTTGCGGAATATTTTCCGAGAATCTAAAAGCCGTGAAAGCGGTAACACTATTCTGTCAAAGCTGTTTCCAGGCGGTCGCTTGATTATGGGCGGTGCTAACAGTCCCGCAGGACTAGCGTCGCGTCCGATTAAAATTCTGTTATGCGACGAAATCGACCGTTTCCCTGATAGTGCAGGTACAGAGGGCGACCCGATAGACCTTGCCAGTAAGCGTATGACAACGTTCTGGGATAGGGTTATGGGTGAGTTTTCGACGCCGACAAACCTTGGTGAATCTCGTATAGAGGACGAATACATGGAAGGCACTCAGGAAGAGTGGCAACATCAATGTCTGAACTGCGGAGAATATCACTGTATAACGCATAGGGATATCAAAGCCGAATACGACACGTATTATGACAGAAAAAAAATAAAACACGTCAACGTTAAACGTGTTGAATGGCGGTGCCCCGACTGCGGGTATGCGTTCGGCGAAATCGAGATGAAGAACGCAAGGCAGAAATATGTACCTCAAAACCCGACGGCGATTGAAAAAGGTGTACGCAGTTTTTTTGTAAACTGTTGGGCGTCACCGTGGATATCATGGTCGACGGTAATGCAAGAATGGCTTGAAGCTCAAGGGGACCCCGAACGCGAGAAAGTTATATACAATACACGGTTTGGTGAAGCATATGAAAACCACGGCGAGTTTGATGGACCTGAGAAATTTTTAGACCGCAGAGAAAATTACGGGGCTGAATTACCCGACGGCGTATTATTATTGACCGCAGCGGTCGACACGCAGGACAACCGCCTGGAGTTTGAAATCTGCGGTTGGGGGCTCGGTGAGGAACAGTGGGGTATAAAAAAAGATACGATTTATGGAATACCTGATACTGCTGAAGTGTGGGAAAAACTCGACACTGAATTAAACCGCGAGTTCAGTTTTGCGGACGGTCGAAAGCTGAAAGTAAGCTGTACGTTTATCGACAGCGGTGGTCACTACTCGCAGGAGGTTTATAAATACTGTCTGTCACGCAGAGCATTTAGGCGATTTGCTATCAAGGGTGCAAGCGTGTCGGGCAAACCGCTTTACAGTAAAAGTAATACCAAAACCAACACTGGCAAGACAGTACCGCTCGTGATTATCGGCACAGACAGCGGTAAACAATATATAATGGACCGTTTGAGCATTGATGTGGCGGGTCCTAAATATATGCACTTTCCGCTTGACGATATCGGCGATTGGAAAGTTCGCGGATACGACGAGATTTATTTCAAGGGCTTGATTTCCGAGAAAAAAGTTGCCCGCGTGAAAAACGGACGGCTTACATTTGAGTGGCGGAACGTCGCTAAAGACAAACGAAATGAACCACTTGATTTAAAAGTCTATAACCTCGCGTGTATGGCTTTTTTAAATCCCGACTGGGAGGTTTATCAGAAAGCCGTATCAGCAAGGGCGGAAACAGAAACAGCACCCGAACCGACCACAAGTAGACCGCGACGCAGGTTCGGGACGATTAGAAAAATGAATTGGAGTTAAGATTATGAATCCACTAGCAGAGCGATTACAGATGTATTACGATGCTGAACAGGCTATCCTAGTAGGCGGACAGAGTTATCGTATAGGTAATCGTACTTTAACCCGTGCGGACCTTGCAGAGGTACGGGCAGAAATTAAACGGCTTGAAAATATGGGCGTCACCATTGGCGGACGCACCAAACGCCGAAGAACAGCAAGAATCATCCTACATGACTAACAGAAAGGGGGTGAATCTTAATGAAGAAACGCAAAATTAAAAACAGCGGTTACTCCGAGGGCGGGGCAAGCCACAGGAAAACAACACTGGCAGCATACAATCCCATCAAAGCCAGTCCGCAGTCAGATGTCGACGCGAACCTGAACACACTGCGGTCACGATCATATGACCTGTTTTGTAACTCTCCTGTCGGTGCAGCGGCGATTAACCGCTCGCGAACCAACGTAATCGGTGCAGGGCTTAAAGTATCACCTAAAATCGACTACGTCACATTAGGACTTACGGCTGAGGAAGCTAAAGACTGGCAACGGAAAACATTCCGCGAGTTTGAGCTTTGGGCAAAGACTAAATCCTGTGACCTGTACCGCAAAAACAATTTTTACGATATGCAGGACATAGCATACCTGGGCTATTTAATCGACGGCGATGCGTGGGCGGCACTTAAATACCGTAAGGCTACACCCGATAACCCGTACAGCCTGCGTATACAGCTATTCGAGGCGTCCCGTGTCTGTAATCCAAATAATATTGGGCTTACAGATACCGTCACTGCGAAAAATCCGACAAACGGCAACCGAATTTACAACGGCGTCGAAATTGACGCGGATGGAACTGTAGTAGCGTACTGGGTGGCGTCAAGGACACCTAATGATTTCGCGACGGCGGTAGAACCGCTTGAATGGTGCAGGGTAGAGGCGTTCGGAAAACTCACAGGCAGAGCTAATATTTTGCAGATAAGTCACGAGGAACGACCCGAACAGTACCGAGGTGTACCGTACCTTGCACCAGTAATTGAGACATTAAAGCAGGTAAGCCGTTATATCGGTGCAGAGCTTACGGCGGCGGTAATCAAATCATTCTTCACCCTGTTTTTTACATCAAAAGCAGGGGAGAACGACATTTATAACGTCGTTGACGATACTTACAGCTTTGACGATAAAGTCGAGATGTTGAGCGGTATCAATCTAGGCACTGGCAGCGTTAACCTGCTCCCCGACGGCGTGGATGTTAAGGCTGTTGACGGCTCACGTACCATGTCTACGTTTGAGCCGTTTACTAATCAATTAATTAGTTTGATTGGTGCGGCAATCGGCATTCCGTCCGAGGTGTTAATGGCAAGGTTTAACAGCTCATACAGTGCGGCTAGGGCGGCACTCCTACAGGCGGGGGCGTTGTTTAAAACTCGCCGTACCTGGTTTGCTCGCGATTTTTGTCAGCCGATATATGAGGCATGGTTAGCCGAGGCTGTTGCGTTAGGACGTATTGAGGCACCTGGCTACGGTACAGACCCGTTAATCACGGCTGCATGGAGCAAGGCGGACTGGTTTGGTCCTGTAATGGGCATGATTGACCCCGTCAAAGAGGTAAACGGTGCGGCCCTGCGTTGTAAGTACGGCTATAGTACAGGAGAGCGTGAGAGTGCAGAGTTAACAGGCACAGATTACGACGATAACATTAGTCAAATCGGTATCGAGCGTGACACCTGGCTCAATAATAATATGAGCGTGCCTGTTGCAGATAATACGGGACAGTCAGGAGGTGATAATAATGAGTAAGTTTTGGCAAGTCAAAAACAGCGTAAATAACAACGCCGAAATCTTAATTTATGGAGCAATTGCCAGCGAATCAAGTTGGTTGTCTGACGATACTAGCCCTCAGGCATTTGCGGACGATTTATTAAGTTTAAACGGTCGTGATGTCACAGTACGTATTAACAGCGGTGGCGGTGATGTTTTTGCCGCTCACGCAATCAGTAATCAGTTAATCGACTACAAGGGCAAGGTTACTGTAATTATTGACGGTTTGGCTGCGTCTGCAGCGACAATCGTCGCAATGGCAGGTGATAAAATCATTATGCCTAAAAACGCAATGATGATGATACACAATCCCATGATTTATATGGGTGATTACTGCACCGCGGACGAGCTGACCAGTACTGCAAATGCACTAGATAAAATTAAAGGCAGTATCATTTCCGCCTATCAAAAGCGTTGCAACCTCAAGGCGGAGAAACTGGCGGAACTGATGGACGCAGAAACATGGCTAACAGCTGATGAATGCGTAAATTATGGTTTTGCTGATGAAATCAGCGGTAAGCTTGACCCAGTGCTGAATAATAATATCTTGATCGTCAACAAAGTTGAATACGATTTAGATAAATTTAAAAATGCGGACAAAATTAAAAACCGCATAGAAAGCGAGGAAACTCAAAACATGACTAAACTTGAAGCAATCCTGAACAAGCTCGGTATGTTTGACGAAATCACCGAGCCGACCAACGACGCAAACGCGGTCGAAAATGCTGTCAAAGCAGAACGCGAACGTGTGGCAGGTCTTGACGCGTTGAAATGTGACAACGTGGCAGTTAATGCCATTGTTGACGTGGCAAAAGCAAACGGTAAAGGTGCAGACGATGTCAAAGAGTATATCAATGCGGTTTTGTCCGCAAAAAGCCCTGCACAAAAAACTGTCGAAAACATGATTAATGACAGCAATGCCAGCGGTGTTAATAATATCGCTGCACCGACCCCGCCCGACGATAAAGTGGCGGGCAAATCCATGGACTACATGGCACAAATCCTTAACCAATTAAACGGAGGTAAAAAATAATGGCTTACACCGAAAAAATCAAAGGCGTAGAATATGACGAATTAATCGGCGGTACTGCAATTACTGCAATGACTGCAAACGTTACCCTCAAGGGTGCTACTGCAAGTTATGTACGTGGCACTCTGTTAGCTGTAAAAGACGGCAAATATGAAATTGTCGACAGCACAAACGGCGATGAAGCTTTGAAAGTAGCAAACGTTGTACTGGCTGAAGATGTAGAGCTTAAAGGCTCTGATGTTGTAGCAACTGTTTATACCCGCGGTTTATTTAATCGTGAAAAACTGGTTGTAAAACAAAGTGACGATAACGCAACAAAACATGAGGAAGAACTGCGTAAAGTCGGTATTTATTTGACTGCTTTAAAATAAGGAGGACACAGTAATATGTTTGATATCAACACTACTAGAACCATGTTGGAAGCGATTGAACGCTCCCACAAACCTACCACTACCCTCGTAGACGTATTTTTCCCGAATGTGCGTACTTTTGTTACTGAAACCGTAGAAATCGAATACCGCAAAGGCGGTCGTCGTATGGCACCGTTTATCGTGCCGAACACTAAAGGTGTTAACGTATCCCGTGTCGGCTCCGAACTGCGTGTGTATAAAGCTCCGCTCATGCGTCCTAAACGCGTTATTGCTGTAGACGATGTTATGGCTCGCGGTTTTGGCGAAGGTGTCTACAGTACCAAAACCCCCGAAGAACGTGCTGTAGAAATGCGTGCCCGCGATTTGGCGGACTTACAAGACATGATTGCCCGCCGTCAAGAATGGATGGCTGCACAATTATTAATTAATGGTTCCTACAAAATTGAAGGTGTGGCAGATGACGGCGTAACTCAAAAAATCGACACCTTGAGCTTTGATTTTAACAACAAAACCACTATCAGCGGCAACACCTGGGATAAACCCGCGGCTAAAATCTATGACGACATCGGCGACGTATCCCAAAAAATCCGCCGAAACGCAGGTGAAATCCCGACCGTCGCAATTATGTCTAGCAACGTTGTAAAATACCTGCTCAATAACGACCAGTTATTAAAATACATGATGGTACCGACCGCGGCAAATCTGTCCTTGATGAGTATGCAACCGCGTCTGCAACGTCCCGACCTCATGCGTGTAGGTTACATCCAAGCCTTAAATATGGAGCTGTACGCATATGACGGTGTTTATGAGGACGACAAAGGCACCCTACAACAATATATCCCCGACGATCATGTAGTTGTAGGTATCCCTGGCTGTGGTCAACGTCTTTTTGGTGCGGTTACTCAAATGGAATCCGATAATCAACTGCATACCTACGAGGGTATGTACATTCCTAAAATTACTGCGGATGCCGAAAATGATGTATCTTCTTTGGCACTGTCCTCCCGCTGTGTAGTCTGCCCGCGTTATGCTGATGACTGGGCTGTTATCAAAGTAAAATAATCAAAATGAAAGTACTGGTTAAAAAATTTAGCCTGAAACGCGACGGCATCGAGTATAATGCGGGTGCCGTCGTGGATATCCCCGCCGATGACGCCCGTTATCTCATCTCAACGGCTCCCACGGAGTTTGAGACTGTTACACCGACATACGAGGACATGACCGTGGACGAGCTGAAAGCACTCGCAAAAACAAGTGGTGTAGATATTACAGGACTGCGACGCAAGGCTGATATTATCGAGGTGTTAAAAAATGCTTGATTTTAAAGCACAGCTAGCAATCGACAACAACGCGGTGTTTATAAACGAGCTAGATTTTGCAGAAATCCACTGCCTGAACGGCACCAAGGCTAAGGCAATAGTGCAGGATATATCCGTGGCACAGAGTTTAAGTATTGACACAGGCAAGGACGATAATTATTACGGTATTTACGGTACACGACTGCAAGTCAACTGCTTAAAATCAGATCTGCCCGACGTGCCAGTCTACGGTATGCGTTTTTACCTTGACGACAAAATGTATGACGTCGAGAGTGTCGGTGACGATATGGGTATCTTAACTATACAGCTCGTGGGTAACGACAGATGATTAAGATAGAGGCGTCAAACGTCAAATATGCCGAAGAGATTTTAGCGGATAAACCAAAGCAAATCAAATCGGCAGCACTGGCGGCGATTAACCGCACCATTACACACGTCAAGTCAAAAATATCTATCACCGTCCGCAAGCAGTATGTAGTATCGGCTAAAGATATCAAGGATACCATCCATATCGAGCGTGCAAAATCGTCTTATCTTCAAGGCACTGTAAGCAGTAAGGGTAGACCGTTACTGTTATCAGCGTTTAGCGTTAGGGGTAACCAAAGCAAGCAACGCAATAAGCCGTTACGCGTGCGGGTAAGACGTGACGGCTCACTCAAACCAGTACACGGGTTGTTTAGCGGTACGTCACGTCGTGGGTATCGTGGGTTGATGTTGCGTACACAGCCCGCGTCATATCCGCTTAAGGTGCCATACGGTCCATCAGTCCCGCAGATGTTGGGCAATCCCGACGTTGTTGCAGAGATTGAGACTGATGCAGGGCAGTATTTAAGCGATAGATTTTTGCACGAGGTCGAGTGCCGCTCCACCCATGATATCCCGAGCAAGCGAGGCAAGAAAAAATGACAACTGTCGAGTTAATGGACAATCTAGCTGAATATCTAAGACCGATTGTGACGGAATATAGCACCGAGCAACCCACGGGACACAGGGAAATCAAGGTATACGCAGGCTATCCGCCGTTAAGACTGAAACCTGATGAACAGAGCTCACACATATATGTACTGGTCACCAACTCACAAGATACCAGTGATACGGATATGAGCGTAGCGAGCGTTGAGATAGGTTTTAGTATTTATGATGGCGGAGAAAATGAGCCGTGGCGTACGTTGTATAACTTGATGGAACATATCAGACAGCACCTGTTAAAATACAGGACTGTCGCGAATGCCCACAGGTTAGTAATGCCGGTCAAGCTTGAGATACCCGACGCACAGCCCGTACCACAATGGCAGGGCAGAATCGTCACAAAATATACTATCGGTCAACCATACGAGGAGGATATTAATTTTGGCTATTAAAAAAATAAGAATTTATGTCGGCCCGAATTTGAGCCGTGGCAGATTAATGCGTTACTCTACATTTATCGGCGGTTTACCGCAAAATTTAAGTAGCGAGTTTGAAGCCATGCCCGAATTAGCCCGTCTGTTTGTTCCTGTTGAGGACTTAAGCAGAGCGGTGGAGGAGGTTAACACCAAAGGCACACCGCTTAATAAATATTACAATTTAGCAAAGGAGATTTAAGAAATGGCTTATAAACATGGCGTATACGTCAGCGAAGTACCCACTAGCATTATCCCCGCAGTCAATACCACCGCGGGCTTACCTGTAGTGTTCGGTACAGCACCTATCCATTTAGCCAAAGACAGAGCAATGGCTAATAAACCAATCCTGTGCCACAGCTACGAGGAAGCCGTTAGTCAATTAGGCTATAGTGACGATTGGGATACTTACACTTTGTGCGAGGTTATGACTAGCCAGTTTGCGTTATATAACCGCGGTCCTGTAGTTTTTGTAAACGTACTTGACCCCGAAAAATTTAAGAAAACCGAGGCTGGCAAAGAGGTACATATTACCGACAAGGTCGCAAAAATCGAAGCACCTGTATTACTGGAAAGCCTCAACGTCAAAAAACTGTCTGCAGGTGAATCTTTGAAAGCAGGCGTCGACTATGAAGCTAGCTATGACGCGGAAGGTGTACTCAATATCACTGTTTTAGAGGGTGGTCAAGTACACGAGGCGTCTAGTCTGTTTGTCGATTACAATGCTCTCGACCCGAGCAAGGTCAACGCAGAGGCTGTAATCGGTGGTATAGATATCGCTAGTGGTAAATCTACTGGCCTCGAGTGCCTTAACAAGGTGTTTAGTCTGACTGGTCTTGTGCCTGGCTTGATTTTAGCCCCTGGCTACAGCGATGACCCTAAGGTTGCAGCGGTAATGACCGCTAAAGCGACCAACATCAACGGTCACTTTACCGCGATGGTATTGTTGGACGTGCCTGCTAGCACCGTGACCAAGTACACCGACGTAAAAAAATGGAAAGATGATAACAACTATACCGCAGCTAATCAGGTAGTATGTTGGCCGATGGTGAAACTGGGTGATGATATTTATCATATGTCCACCCACGCTTTAGGTGTTTTGGCACAAACAGACAGCAAGAACGGTGACATTCCGTATGAATCCCCGTCTAATAAATCCATGCAATGCAATGGTATTTGTCTTGCAGACGGGAAAGAAGTAATTTTAGGCACTGACGAGGCGGAATACCTGAACGGTCAAGGTATTGTAACCGCCATTAATTTTATTGGCGGTTGGAAACTGTTCGGCAACCGCACCGCGTGCTATCCTGCCAACACCGACCCCAAAGATTGCTTTATCAGCATTCGTAGAATGTTCATGTGGCACGCACAAACATTCATCCAAACCTATTGGCAAAAACTCGACCAACCGATTAATAAACGCTTGATTCAGACCGTTGTCGACAGCGAAAACATCCGCCTGAACGGTCTGAAAGCACAAGGTGCTATTTTAGGCGGTCGTGTAGAATTTTACGAGGATGAAAACCCCGTGACTAATCTTATGGATGGTATCGTTAAATTCCATACTTACATCACTCCGCCCGCACCAGCACGCGAAATTGATAACGTACTGGAATACGACCCGAGCTATTTTAGCAGGCTGTTTAAATAAGGAGGAGGTGTAAAACATGCAAGTACCCGAAAAATTAATTAATTTTAGAGTTTACGAGGACGGTGCCGATTTAATCGGTATCGCCGACGTTGATATGCCTACCTTGACCGCAATGACAGAAACTGTCAAAGGTGCAGGTATTGCGGGCGAAATCGACGCTCCTGCTACTGGTCATATGGGCAGTATGGAGGTTACTTTTAACTGGCGTACTCTTAACAAAAGCAACGTGTATTTAATGGCTCCCAAGGCATTTACCTTTGACTTACGCGGTGCTCAAGATGTGTACGACAGTGCTAACCGTACCATCAGACAGCAACCGATTAAGGTTGTTGTTGTCGGTCGACCAAAAGAGTTAAGCATCGGCAAATTAGACGTCAATGCTAGCACTGGCACCGCCAATAAAATGGAGGTGCTGTACATCAAGGTTACCGTAGATGGTAACGATTTATTAAACTAGCCAAGAATACTCGTGACTTTAGTCATGAGATGAATTGGCTAGAATAGTAAGCGTATAGGGAAACCTGTATGTAGACGTAGTAAACCTACGCAACAAAGAAACTGAATTGCTGGAAAATCGTAAAGCTAATTAAGCTAAAACGCAAGGATGAAATAAACCTAAACGTGAATTGCGACGAAAGTAGAAAAAATTAATTAGATGGCATAAGGTTAAATCCTAAGTGCTACAAAATCGATAATCAGCAGGTAAGCTCCGAACAGGAGAAACTTCAACGACTATTCCTCGTGAGGGAAGTACGACATAAGCTATTGATGTCGGAAGTGGTTTCGCCGTAATGGGTAACGCCAACGGATAAGATATAGTCTGTGCTTATATGAAAGTATAAGAAGTTCATAAGAGAACTGCATAGGAAATAGCGAGCCTATGTGAACGACAACCTCCCTATATGTTGTGGGGTTCTAAAAATTTAAAACTAAATAAACTTTTACTATAAACATACTTTCAGCAAAATATGTTATAATATACTTACAGAAAGTGAGGTGATTATAATGTATTTGACCATGAAACAGCAAGTAAAACAATTAACTAAAGAAGATTATAAAAATTTAAAATTGTTATCCCATATAGCTAAGAATCTAGCAAATGAAGCAATATATAATATTAGGCAATACTATTTTTCAGAAAACAAATATCTAAGTTATCCAAAGAATTATGTATTGCTTAAAAATAGTATTAATTACAAAATGCTAAATTCTAATATGGCACAACAGATTTTAAAAGAAGTTGATGGTTCTTTTAAATCTTTCTTTGGGCTACTTAAATTAGCTAAAAAAGGAAAGTATAAATTTAAAGATATTAAACTTCCAAAGTATCTTCCTAAAGATGGTTTTACAACACTGATTATAGGTTTTGTAAGAATAAATGGAAATAAATTAGTTATCCCATACTCAAATTCTTTCAAGAAAGAACATAAGAGTATTAAAATAAATATTCCACCAAAACTAGTTGATAAAAAGATAAAAGAAATAAGAATTATACCAAAGTCAAAAGCTAGGTTCTTTGAAATTCAATATATTTACAAAGTAGAAGAAGTTCAAAGTAATGTTGATAAAAATAAAGCACTAGCAATAGATTTTGGAATAAATAATCTTACGACTTGCGTAACATCAACTGGACAATCTTTCATAGTAGATGGAAGAAAATTAAAATCTATTAATCAGTGGCATAATAAAGAAAATGCACGTTTACAAAGCATAAAGGACAAACAAGGATATAAAAATAAATACACAAGCAGACAGCTTACTAATACTAGAAAAAGAAATAATCGAGTTAATGATTATATGAATAAAACTGCAAGAATAATCATTAACTATTGTTTAGAAAATAGTATAGGAAATATTGTTTGTGGATATAATGAAACATTTCAAAGAAATTCCAACTTAGGTAAAAAGAATAATCAAACCTTTGTAAATACACCTTTTGGAATACTTAGAGAAAAAATAGAATATCTTTGTAAATTATATAGAATAATCTTCATAAAACAAGAAGAAAGTTATACATCAAAAGCAAGTTTTTTTGATAAAGATGATATACCTGTATATAATGATGATAATCCTCAAAAATATGAATTTAGTGGAAAAAGAATTAAAAGAGGATTGTATCAGACAAAAAAAGGTATGTTATTAAATGCAGATGTAAACGGAGCATTAAATATATTAAGTAAAAGTAAAGTTGTGGACCTAGAGGTCCTATACAATAGAGGCGAACTGGACACGCCTATAAGAATAAGGATTGCATAGCAATCAAACTTCTTAAATAAAGTTTTAAACTTTTAGAACCCTGCGACTTTAGTCGTGGGAGGTTCAGTAGAGTATGACAAGTATAACTACATTTATAAGGTCGGCGATACTGATTATCTCGCACAAATGCGTGAGGCACTCGGTTTAGCTTAAAAGAAAAGCCTCCGGCACCAAACCGGAGGCAAACTCTTGAATATGGAGGTATGAAAAAATGGAAAAAATTATTTTGATTCGTTCGCTAACTATTAAAGGCGAAGAGGTGAAAGAGATTGTCTTAAATTTTGAAGCCATTCGAGGCAAAGACTTGATTGAAGCGGAAAAAGAAGTGCGTATGCTAGGTGATACAACTCCTACAGTATTTCTTTCTATGAATTTTCAAGCTGTTATTGCAGCTAAAATGATTGGTGTGTCGGTTGATGAAATTATGGAAATGAACTCTGTTGATTTCAAAAAGATTATTGTTCCGGTAGCAAGTTTTTTGCTCAGCTAGGCCTGGAAAGCTCCAAGCCTTTAAAAGAGCTTGCTGTAGGCTTAGCTATGGCCACGTTTACATCCGTAAAGTTTTATTTAAAGTTGCAGTTATCAGAGCTGACGGAGTACGTGGAGCTTGTAAATAAAAAATCCACCCAATAAAGAGTGGATTAATTCACTGTTCCCGAAAATCACGATATATGTCTAATAAGCAAGTGAATTTATACCATACCAAGAACTACCAGGGAACTATAACAGTAGTGAGTGAATTGACATACTCCCCATGGCTAAAGCCAGGGGCTTTACGGCATTTTCGGTAAAACTAGTTTCTGAAAAAATTATCATAGATGTCATATAAAACTTTTAAGATTATAAAAGGAAACATACAGAATGAACCTAAACATATGAATGTTAAAAAAATATCGAGCACAATAATCACCTTCTTTTTTGGCTTAATTATAACATATTTTTAGGGAAAGGAGGATTATATAGGTTGAAAGAATTTGTTTTTGGCTTTAAAATCGCGGCTGCAATACAACAGAATTTTAATACAGCGTTTTCTTCTGCCTCTTCGCAAATCTTGAGGCTTAACCAAAGAATGCAAGAGAATAAAGCAGTTAGCAAAGGCGTAACCAAGGCTTTTAAACTAGGAGTATTGAGTGCAAAAAGCTATGAAAACGCAATATGTAAGCTGTCGCAAAATTATGATGTTTTGAAAAATAAAGCTAACAGTTATTTAAGAATTCAAGGTAAGGTGAATCAGAATAGAATTTCTATGAGTAGTAGCGAAAGTAATATGCTAAGCTTGGTTGGTAGTGCATATGCATTTTCATTTCCCGTACGGCAGGCGATAGAGTTTGAAACCGCTATGTCTGATGTGCGAAAGGTAGTAGATTTTGCCGATGATGGACAATTTCAGCAAATGAACAAGGATATTTTAGAGTTATCACAAAAATTACCGATGACTGCCAATGATTTAGCTGCTATTGTTGCAGCGGGCGGACAATCCGGCATAGCACAGAAAGATTTACTTAATTTTGCTGAAGCTGCTGCTAAAATGGGGACTGCTTTTGACATTTCTGCTAGTGAAGCCGGAGATATGATGGCTAAATGGCGTACTTCTTTTAGCATTAATCAAGGTGAAGTAGAAAAATTAGCTGACAAAATTAACTATTTAAGCAATAAAACGGCGGCTTCGGCACCTCTTATTTCTGATGTAGTAACTCGTATAGGACCCTTGGGTGCAGTTGGTGGTATGGCTTCTGGAGAAATCGCAGCTTTAGGTGCTAGTTTAGTGGGCTCTGGTATTCAGTCGGATGTAGCAGCTACTGGTATCAAAAATCTTATCTTAACTATGGTTGCCGGTGAAAGTGCTACTAAAGGGCAGAAAGAAGCGTTTGCTGATTTAGGCTTTAATGCGACGGAAATGGCTAAACGTATGCAGACGGATGCCAAAGGGGCTATTGTAGATCTAATGAAGGCTATTCAGCATTTGGATAAAGAAAAGCAAGCAGCAATGTTGCAAAATCTTTTTGGTAAAGAATCTATAGGTGCTATTGCTCCTTTGTTATCAAATTTAGCAGGATTGGAAAAGAATTTAAGCCTAGTTGCTGATGGTGGTGGCTATGTTAATAGTATGCAGGATGAATTTAACACTAAAGCAGATACTACTAGCAATAAACTCAAATTAATGCAAAATAGCTTTAATGCCGTAACGACTGCTGTTGGTAACGGGGTGTTACCGGCATTAAAGAGTATGCTTGATACAGCTATGCCGCTTGCAAAAGTAATCGGTGATTTCGTTAGTAGAAATAGTGAACTTGTTGGCGGTGTGCTGTTGACATTTGGTGTCGTAACATCCTTAGGAGTAGCTGCCAATGTTTTAGCTTGGATGTATAACGGCGTTGCATTAACAGTAAACGGCGTAAGCTTAGCTTTTGCTACTGCTAATACATTTATGGTAGAACATGCTGTAGCAACTAAACTAGCTACTGGTGCTGCTAAAGTCTGGAATATAACTAAGCTTATTGGTACTGGGATTATGAAAGCCGATATTGTTCAATTTACAGTTGCTCTAGGGAAAATGACAGCTATGAAAGCTTTATACTTAGCTTCTGCTACGGCTACAGGTATTTGGACTGCTGCACAATGGGCTTGGAATATAGCCATGACAGCAAACCCGATAGGTTTAGTCATGGCAGGTATCGCAGGGCTTATCGCCATCGGCTACACGTTGTATGCAAATTGGGACACCATCAAATCGTTTTTTATTACGTTGTGGGATAATCCCACGGCGGCAATTGACACGTTCTGTAATTCCATTCGCGACAAATTCATGGCGGCGGGCAATTGGCTGTCCGAAAAATGGGCGTCTATCAAAAATATGTTATCCTCTCCGATTTTCGGCAGCGTCAACATCACGGCGAGCGGTAACGGTGACGGCATAGCCCATAACGCAAACGGCGGTATCTATGGACGCGGTGCATTTTTGACAACGTTTGCGGAGCGTAGCGGTGAGAGTGCTATCCCTCACACACCGACAGCCCGAAATATCGGCCTGCTTGCGGAAACCAACAGAATCATGGGTAATCCGCTAGGCGGTGGCACTATTAACGCAACATTCAGCCCGACGATTAATGTTACAGGCGGTGACGCGGGGCAGCTGCAAGCGACACTTGAAAATGAAATGCAACGTTTTAAGCGTATGTTAACCGACCTGCAAAATCAGCAGAGGAGGACAAGCTATGCGTAAATACACAACAGTACAGGGTGATATGTGGGACAGCATCGCCAAACGCTTATATGGTGACGAGCACGCATTAAATGTCCTGCTTAACGCTAATCCTGAGTACTGCGACGTTGCTGTTTTCGGTGCGGGGACTGTACTAAACGTCCCCGACCATAAGCCAGTCCGCCCCGATGTCCTGCCACCGTGGAGGCGATAAAATGGACACTAGGAGAGCTACGGCGGTAGTGCTGTATAACAATACGGACATTACAGCAGATTTAAACAAATACTTAAAATCAATCAGCTACACCGATAATCTATCGGGTGAGGCTGACGACTTGCAAATCACACTAGAGGACAGGGCGGGGTTATGGGAGTCTGCCTGGATGCCTGATAAGGGTGCAACGCTTGACGTGAGTATCGTCCTCCACGAGTGGGACGGACTAAAAAACTATGTGCAACGGCTCGGGCTGTTTGAAATCGATGAAATCACCTCAAGCGGATACCCTAGCGAGGTGCAGATTAAAGCTGTATCAGTACCCGACAACACCACGTTGCGGGGGACGGAACGCACTCGCTCGTGGGAAAAAGCAGAGCTGAAGCGAATAGCAAGCGATATCGCAGGTGACGCGGGGTTAGAACTTGTGTATGACGTCGCGGAATATAATCCAGTAATTGACAGGGCAGAGCAGACAGAGCAGTCAGACTTATCATTTCTGTATAAACTGTGTGCTGACCACGGTCTAGCCCTCAAAATATCGGATAAACAGCTGATAATTTTTGACGAAGCCGATTATGAGCAGAAAACAGCGATATTGGCGGTAGTAAAACCGACTGGTGACGCTAATACTGCAATGCTGACAGGTTACAGCTTGAGTACCAAAATCCGCGACGTATACAAAACAGCCCACGTCAAGTATCAGGACGGGACTAGCAACGCCGTGATTGAGGCTACGTTTAGCGACCCGCATAAACAACAGGGCAAAACACTGGAGATTAACGAGCAGGTGACGGACATCGCGGACGCCGAGCGTTTGGCCAAAAAACGCTTACGTGAGCAAAACCGCGAGGAAATCACGGGAACGTTTAACATGGTCGGAAATCCACTGATGTTAGCGTCTGTCACACTTAATGTTGCAGGGTTCGGAGCGTTTGACGGTCGGTATATCATTACCCGAGCTCAACACGATTTAGGGGCAGGCTACAGTACGAGTATTGACGTGAGGAGATGTTTGGATGGATATTAACACGGTAAAAAACATGATACGTATAGGCAAAATCTCAAGCGTCAACGGCACAGAATGCACAGCCCGCGTTACGTTTGGCGATAAGGACAGCCTCGTATCTGCGGAGCTCCCGATAATTACAATCGGCAGTAAGGATACGCGAGGTTATTGGTTGCCCGAGGTAGGCACGCAGGTGCTTTGTGTGTTTCAGCCCAACACTAGCGGACGGGGAGTGTGCGATGGTTTTGTTATCGGTGCGTTTTACAGCAAGGTAGACCGACCGCCCGAGTCGGACGCGGATGTACGTAGTATCAGATTTGCGGACGGCAGTTTTATCCGATACGATCATGGCAACATTGAGATTAATGCCAAAGGCACGCTTACCTTACGCGGTGCAAAAATCAACATCAACTAGGAGGTGCAGCCATGCCGAAAGCAACAAGATTAGGTGATAACGATACAGGTCACGACGCCTGCCCGCCGACGGCACTCGTCAGTGCCAGTTCCGATGTGTTGATTAACGGCAAGGGTACAGGCCGTGTCGGCGACAGCTATGCACCCCACGGATGTATCGACCATCCGAGCCACAGCGGTATAATCGCTACTGGCAGTAGTACGGTGTTTATCAACGGCAAGCCCGCGGGACGCGTTGGTGACGCTGTAAGCTGTGGCGGTAGTGTGGCGGTCGGTAGCGATAACGTGACGATAGGAGGCTAGCAATGTTAGTCGGTTTCATGGACGGGGTGCCGTTTTTGGTGTCCCGTGATTATGTAAAAACGTTTGATAATTTCGCCCGCAGCGGTGAGGGCAGGTGGACGCAGCACGATATAATCGGCAGTAAGCCAGTACTTGAGTTTTTGGGGGCGGATACCGAAAAAATCAGCTTTACAATGCTACTAAGACGCGACCAGGGTATTATCCCCGAGGTCGAGTTAAATAATCTGCGACGTATGCGGGATAAGGGCAAGGCTTTTCCGCTTGTCATCGGCGGTCAGCCTGTCGGCGAGAACCTGTGGATATTAGAAAGCATTGACGAATCTGTCAACTACTGGGGCGGGATGGGTACTGTCCTGTCGGTGTCTGTCAGCGTCACACTTAAGGAGTATGTGCAATGATTTATGATATTAATAGCAACGCGGGTATTGATTTTTTTCCGCGGTCTACGACGGCGGAAATCCTGCAAAACGTGCGGACGATTATATCAACAGTGCAGGGCAGTATCCCGCTTGACAGAGATTTTGGCGTCAACGCGGATATGCTAGACAGGCCCCTGCCAGTAGCACAGGCAGAATTATCAACGGCGATAATTATGGCTATAAAAAAATACGAGCCTCGTGCGAGCGTATCAAAACTGAGTTTTGAGGGCAACGACGACGGCGGGCTCGTACCGAAAGTGCAGGTGAAAATAAATGAATAAATTAAAATCCCTGCCTGAAATCGTATTTGTTGACGCGGACGCGAGCAAGGTCGAGCAGTCAATTATCGGCGAGTACGAAAAAATTACTGGCAGGACGCTAGCAATGGGTGACCCAGTCAGATTGTTTTTGCTGACAATCGCGTCTGTGGTGATTTTACAGCTTAATAAAATAAATGAGACGGGCAAGCAGAACCTGCTACGATATGCAAACGGCGACAACCTCGACCACCTCGGGGCATTGGTGGGGGCCGAACGCCTGCCCGCCGTGCCTGCAACGACTACAATGCAGGTGATGTTATCCGCCGAGCTTGATACAGCAACCGTCATCCCGAGCGGTACACGGTTTACGGCGGGCGATAACGTATTTTTTGCCCTGCAAAAACCATTAGTGATTAACGCAGGACAAACTACGGGGACAGCCGTTGCAACCTGCCTGACAGCAGGCAGTATCGGTAACGGCTACACAATAGGACAGATAAAAACACTGGTCGACCCTGTGCCGTATGTCGCGAGCGTCAAAAACACTACAAAATCAGAAGGCGGAGCGGACAGACAGGACGACGACAGTTATCGCGAGGTTATCCACACAGCACCCGAGCGGTTTAGCGTTGCGGGTCCCGACGGTGCATATATTTATCATGCAAAACGAGCGTCAGCAAAAATTATTGACGTCACTGTATGGTCACCGACGGCAGGCACTGTTGAGGTACGACCGTTGCTCGAGGGCGGGCAGATACCCGAGGAAGAAATGCTTAAGACCGTCAAAGCCACTCTCAGCGACCGCACGGTCCGACCGTTGACCGATAAGGTAGATGTACTGGCACCCGAAAGCGTCAGCTATGATATCGACATGACGTATTATATCGATAGAGGCAATGAGACGCAGACAAACGCAATCAAAACCGCGGTCGAGCAAGCAGTCAATGATTATAAGCTCTGGCAGAAATCAAAACTAGGCAGGGATATAAACCCGTCCGAGCTTATCGCACGAGTTGTAAATGCAGGTGCAAAACGCATAATGGTGGTAAAACCTGACTATAAGCAGGTGCAGAATACGCAGGTTGCCGTCTGTGGGACAGCGACCGTAAAAATGGGTGGTGTCGAGGATGAATGACGTTTTAAAACGTATTACACCCGCACCGCTCAGCCGTGACAGAGCCGTGCAGGATATCATTAAAGCGATTGACAGGGAATTAAACGCTGTCGACAGGGCAACAGGCGACGTCCTGCTCCTGCCACGGCTCGAAGAATTGCCTGTATCAATGCTTGACGAGCTCGCATGGCAGTATCACGTAGATTTTTACGACGATATGGCAGATAAGGCGGAAAAAGTAACACTTATCCGCAATGCTATTGCATGGCACAGGATAAAAGGCACACCTGCGGCAGTAGAACGCGTTTGTTCAGCCGTTTTTAAAACCGCGAAGGTTTTTGAATGGTTTGAGTACGAGGGCAAGCCGTATCATTTCCAGGTACGGCTCATTGAAGAGGCTGTGCCTGATAAGCGTGTCATCGTCAGTTTAATGCGGGCGATTATGGTAACCAAAAATACCCGCAGTTGGTTGGACGGGTTGAGTTTTTATCGTAAAGTCGACGCAAAAATCTATGTCGGGGCGTTATTGCTCAATAAAAAAACCGTTGATATCTACCCGCTTAAATTTGTTCCGCATGACGCAGAGGGCAGAAAATACTACGGTGCGGGAACGTATTATCACAGAAAGGTGGAAATAAGCTAAATGGCAAACTGGAACGGTTTACAGATGACAACGAAAGGTATCGCCTTGCAGGCCAAAGTCGAGGCAGGCGAGCCTCTCGTAATTACAAAAATTAAATTAGGCTCAGGCGTACTACCCGAGCATACCAACATCAAAGATTTAACCGATCTGGTCGAACCTAAGCAAATTTTAGGCGTCACCAGTAAGGAAACCACGGCTGAATACTGCAAAGTCAAGGCGGTATTGAGTAACTCAGGACTGCCCACGGGCTACTATGTCCGCGAGTTGGGCGTATTTGCCAAAGACCCGCAAGAGGGGGACATCCTGTATATGTATACTACCGACGGAGCACCTGACTACCTGCCCGCGGGTAGTGGCAGTACAGCAATCAGCCAGGAGTTTTGCGTCAACATCGCTATCAGCGACACAGATAACATCCGCGTCGATATCGACAGCGACGGTCTCGTGACTGTAGGTGATGTTAAGACGCTGATACATCAATACGCTAAGGTTTTTGAGGCAGGCGAGGACATCTCTGCAAAATCAGGCATCAAAATCGAGGTGGAGTAAATGCTAAAAATCGAGCGTGAGGGGGCACACCTAAACCGTATCACATTAACCCGTGGCGATACAGCTGTGCTAAAACTTAAGATATACGACCCGTGCAAACAGTACTACTCATTGCACGGTAAAGATAACGCTATCTTGACCATCAAGGAGACCGCGGAGGACAGTCACCCCCTTGTCGTGGTAGTCGCGGATAAGTTACAGCAGTTTAAGCTTGAGCATGAGGACACGGCGGGGCTAAACTGCGGCACATATATCTATGATGTGCAGGTTATAATGGAGGATGGGAGTGTGAGTACAGTAGTACCGCCCTCAGATTTTGTTATTGCTAGTGAGGTGACGTGGTAGTGGAGATTTTAAATGGATACCTTACATATGGCGTCAAGGACATCCCTCGTTCCGCCTGCGTCACAGTTGACAGCAGGCATGAACTGCCTGTAATCGGCAACAGCGATTTTGTGTATATGGTAATCGACGAGAATGCCGTATACAGATGGGATGATAATGAATTATTGTATTTTTGTGTAGGTCGCGACTACACCGAAATAGATTTAATCAATGGAGGTAAAGCAGAATAATGGCAAACAAAGAATTGAAGACAAAAATCGTATTGAGAAACGACGTAGCGGCGAAATGGGGCGAAAGCAACCCAGTATTACTAAAAGGTGAAATCGGTTTAGAAACCGACACCAGTAAATTTAAAGTCGGTGACGGCGTCAAACGTTGGGACGAATTAGGTTATTTTGTCGGTGACGTTAACGCACTGTTACAAGGCTACCTGTCCAAAGCTGAATATAAAGGCAGTGTCGACGGCGTTGTTAAAGAGGCTGATAAACTGCATACTGCACGCAACATTAACGGCGTAGCGTTTGACGGCACCCAAGATATTACCATTGCGGATAACACCAAAATCCCTAACAGTGCCAAAGGTCAGGCCAACGGCGTTGCGACTTTGGGTGAGGACGGCAAAGTACCCGCAAATCAACTGCCCAGCTACGTCGACGACGTTTTAGAAGGTTATTTTAACGCGGACAAATTTTACAAAGAGGAAGGTCACAAAACTCCGATTGATGGCGAGCAAGGCAAAATCTATGTAGATTTGCACACTAACGCAACCTATCGTTGGTCTGGTACTGTGTTTGTAGCGGTATCCAGTCCGATTGACTACGCGAGCCAAGCGGAGGCGGAAGCAGGCACTGATAATAAAAAAGTTATGACCGCTCTGCGTACCAAACAAGCTATTGATAAGGCAGGTCAAGCGTACGAGCCGAAAATCGCCCATAAAGGCACTGCATTTAACAAAGATTTTGGTACTGGTGCGGATCAGGTCGTAGAGGGTAACGACGCTAGACTGAGTGATGCCCGTATCCCTAAAGGCAATGCAGGCGGTGATCTGGTAGGTACTTACCCTAACCCGACCATTAAGGCAGGTGCGATTACCGACGACAAAATCGCAGCGAACGCGTTAAACGTACAAAAATTATTTGTCGCAGGCGGTGACACCCTCGTGTTAAACGGCGGTACTGCAGCGGAATAATAGCTATGAAATACCTAAAAGCAAAAATCAAGCATAGGTTTAGCACGTCCGATCGTTGGGAGCAAGCTAATCCTGTCCTGCTTGCAGGCGAGCTAGGTATTGAGCAGGACACAGGTTACAGCAAGGTCGGTGACGGCTCGACCCGTTGGCTAGACCTAGAGTATACCCGCACCCCGTACAGTATCGAGGTGCGTGGTGCGGTAGGTGCTAAACCCTACATAGAGTTGACAGATTAATAAAAAACGCTGATACCTATGCGGTGTCAGCGTTAACTTTTTAAGGAGGTAAAAATGCGTAAAGGCAAATTTAAATTCACCAATAAAAACGGGGCGGAAGAGCAAGTAGCACTTGAAACCCTGTTAGACCAAATCGTCGACAGTCCGATAAGAGCATTAATGCCAAATACAAAGTACCGAAAGGGCGAAATGATTTTTGATAAAAAACGGCCCTTATGCTTTTGGGTATGTGTTTACACTGGTATGACAGGTGACGAATCAAGTCTTAATGTTTTAAAAGAAATTGAAAGTTACGGCACAGTGGTTGAATGTGGTACTGCAATGTTTATTACTCATATTACACTGTATATTCCTACGATGAAGATGTTCGATGCATACGCAAAACTGGAAAGTCCCCACCTTACAGGCACACCGACCGCACCAACAGCGAGCAGTGACACCAACACCACTCAAATCGCTACAACCGAGTTTGTCAAAACAGCGTTAGCGACGTTTAACCTCGTTGAGTATTTAAAAATCGCGGACGCTCAACGTACATATGCACCGCTTAACAGTCCGCGTCTTACTGGTAAACCAGTAGCACCGACGCCTAACGATATTAGCGAGGACACTAGTATCGCGACTACAGAGTGGGTTAAACGTGTAATCAATATTAGCGGTGGCGGTATCGTTGCGGCAAACCTAAACCAAAACGGATATGTTAAATTCGCGAACGGCTTAATTCTTCAGTGGGGAACATCAAGCGAAACACTGCGAGATAAAACAGTCACCTACCCGTTGCCGTTTGGCCAATTATACAGCGTTGTAGGTGTACCTAAATCAAAAAGTGTATTAAGTGGTAGCAATAGTAACTTTGGTATAAAAGCTCAAACCAACATTAATTTCATTGCAAATATGTATGATAACGGCAATGGATACGGTGGGTTTAATTGGTGTGCTGTCGGTCGTTAATCAGTGGGGAGTTAGCTCAGATAACTCCACTATCACATATCCGATTAGATTTAGCACTGTGTATATCGTAGTGGCTACAACTAATAAATATATAGGCAATAGGACTAATGGCAGACCTGCCGACACCTGTGGCGTACTCGTTGATAATATCAGCAGTACTACCGCTACCGTTTACAAGGCTGTTATGCATAACGAGCAATATAACAGCGGTAACGGTAATCAGCAGTTTAGTGGTTACTGGTTTGCGATTGGTCGTTAAACGCCGATAACGAGGATAAAACTCTTAAATCCTGGTCTAGTATTTGGCAGGTCAACATAGGTTAATTCAGGGCGAGCTAATGCCGCCTCGCCGATTAACATATTATTGCTATAGCTGTTGTCGGTAGGCGTTTTTAACGCACAAAATACAGCCCTGCTAAACGCTATAGGATAATTAAAACGTTCACCGCTGTTACGCATTCCCCACTGACTACATCCCTACAGCCAAAACAAAGGCACCACCATCAAAACGTT
>OAUS01000627.1_pt1 | contig 24548 bp, 19 predicted proteins | sample 1516801 | NCBI WGS metagenome assembly OAUS01 (sample SAMEA2580001, study PRJEB22360) | human gut metagenome | biome: human gut; feature: human-associated habitat; material: faeces | place: Denmark | collected 2008/2010
CACCTCAAAATCTTCCAGAGTTGCCAAATCATCCTGCAACCTGTGGATGCTCTGTGGTTCATCGTCCACAATCACAACCTTAATTCTATCTTGCATGTTATTTCGTTTTAAATTCTTATGAAAAGTTTCTTACTTAAAGACATTATAATCGTAATTACATGGAACTCCGATACTTACACATATTCCTCTATTCCTGGTACCACCCTCCTCTTCTGATGCTCCTCTGTTGCTCTGCATCTTGAAAAACATCTTGCGTTCGTTGCTTGCATTAAGCATTTCGATGGTACTGTTCAGAATTCTCAATCCGGTTCCCGTACTGGCAGCACAATTTTTCTTTTTCTTGCCAACGGTACCCGAAACTCCACATCCGTTGTCTGTAACATCTATGCGGAGCATATCGTCCTCAACCCAGATGTTTACATCCAGCAAAGGCTTATCTCCCGTCTCTTTCATTCCCACAAAAGCATGTTTCAAAGCATTCTCTACAGGAATCTGGATAATCATAGACGGCAGCATGAGCTTCATATCCACATCCTTGGCAACATGGAACTGAGGCATCGGAAGGAACGGATTGGTTTCATGGCGAAGAGTAGAATAGCTCGTCACCATCTGCAGTTCCTCTTCCAAACTTACCGCCATCTTATCGCAAGAAAGCAAGTAGGCACGCAGTACCTGTATCAGGAGCTGAAGCGGTTTGACATTAACCCCCTTCGGAAGATTAGATACGAAGATATTGAGCACATTAAATACAAAATGAGGCGAGAAACGATTGCGCACATTCTCCATCTTCAGAGCCATCATCCGGTTCATCTCCTCATGATGCTGATGCTTGCTGCGCAATATTTTGTATCGGAGAAAAGCGATGAGAGCCAACACGCTCATTAGCAGCAAACCGATGACCAGTAACAGGATAACGCTAAAGGATCTTACCTCTGCCTGCGTGGTGTGAAGGGAGAAGCAAGCGGCAAGCAACAGCATAAGAGCGAATATGCACAGAAGGCACACTCCATTCTTTATCTGCATCAACATTATCTTTCTATATTCACTTGCCATGATAGACTATTTTTAAATGAATTTAAGTTCTCGTTGGCGAAAGTACGACAAAAAATCCAAATAAGCAAAAAAATAACAGAAAAACTCATTTTTTCTATAAAAAAAAAAGAGAAAAGCAATAAAAAGTGTACCTTTGTAGTATGGAAATGCAATTATTTAAAAACATCACCCCCCAAAATATGCCTGAAAGGATGAACAATCCATTCAGCTACAAACCTCATCCGCTCTGCATCGAAGCATGCAGAGAGTTGCAGAATGAACTCTCACAGCGAAACGACTGGCGGGAGGAAATAGACCGTGGAAAGATGTTCGGCGTACTCATCGTAGAAGCCGACAACAGTAAGATTGGCTATCTGAAAGCTTATAGCGGACAGATTGGCGGCAGAAGCGACTGGGAAGGTTTTGTGCCAGCCGTTTTCGATTATCTTCAACCCGACGGATATTTCAAGGTACATGAGGCTGAGATTTCGGAAATAAACCAGCAAATCAGACAGTTTGAAGCCAACGAAAACCTGATAAAGGCGAAAAACCTGATTGATGATTTGCAGCAAAAGCGCCAGGAAGTTATCGCAAACTATCAGACAAAGATAAAAGAAGCAAAGGAAAAGCGAGATGCAAGGCGCCAGGAAGCCCTTTCGGCAGGAACGCCCCTGAGCGAGGAAGAGGAGAAAGCGATGATAAAAGAGAGCCAGTTTATGAAGGCAGAACTGAAGAGGCTGAAAAAGTCGATAAACGAAAAGACGGCGTACGAAACGCTATATGAAAACTACGAAAAGGATTTGAAAAGTGCGAAACAGCTCCGCAAACAGTTATCTGAAGAACTTCAGCAATGGCTGTTTTCGAAATTCAAGATGCTGAATGCGGAAGGAGAAACCAAGGATCTGCTGGAGATTTTCAAGGACGAGGCGGTTAAGATTCCCCCTGCCGGAAGTGGAGAATGCTGCGAGCCGAAACTCCTGCAATACGCTTACCAGCATGGCTACAAGCCTCTGCAGATGGCGATGTTCTGGTGGGGAGAGAGTCCGAAAGAAGAAATCAGACATCATCTTCAGTTTTATCCTGCCTGCAACGGAAAATGCAAACCGATACTACATTGGATGCTGCCTAAAACAGTCTTTGAAACCCAACAGACCGAAACTACTATATATAATAAGGTGGAAACGCTCTACGAAGACCGTGAACTGGCAGTCATCTATAAGCCCGAAGGTTTACTCTCGGTTCCGGGGAAAGATGCAGCCCAACCTTCCGTCTACGCTCTGATGCGCAGGAAATATCAGGAAGCTACCGGTCCGCTCATCGTCCATCGTCTGGACATGGCAACAAGCGGACTGATGATTGTTGCCAAGACCGAATTTGCCTATCATCGCCTGCAGAAGGAGTTTCTGAATCATCGGGTTCAGAAGAAATACGTAGCCATCGTTTGCGGAAAAGACAAGGAATCGTGCAACCGGATTCTGAAAGAAGCTGAAGGCGGAAGAGGTTACATCTCGCTCCCCCTGATAGCAGATTTCCTAGACCGTCCACGACAAATGGTAAACCGCGAACAGGGCAAGGAAGCCATTACAGAATACGAGGTTCTAGAGCGTATTGACGATACCCATCTTCGCCTGGCGCTCTATCCTAAAACGGGCAGAACGCACCAGCTGAGAGTGCATTGTGCTCATCAGGAAGGTCTGAATGCCCCTATCATCGGCGATCCGCTCTATGGCAACGAGCCGGCAACAAGACTGCATCTTCATGCAGAGGAAATCACATTTGAGCACCCGATGACGGGAAAGAAGATGACTATAACAAGAAAGGCTGATTTCTAACCGAAACCAGCCTTTCTTCATATCTGCGGATGACAGAATCCGCAGAAACAGATGAAAACATCGTAACATCAGACAAAGAACATCACGATAACCTGAGCTATCACCACTCTGATAAACATGCCGAGCGGATAAACCGTAGCATAACTGATACTTGGCGTATCGCCATCCAGCGTCTCGTTGGCGTAAGTAAGCGCCATCGGATTCGCCATACTTCCACAGAGGATTCCGCAGATACTGCCGAAGTCATACTTCTTGGTCTTCAGGATGATGAGACCTACGATAACCACAGGCACAACCGTGATGAGGAAGCCTATGCCTACCCACATCAAACCTTCCGGACGGACTACCGTCTGGAAGAACTGTCCACCAGCTGCCAAACCCAAGCAACCGAGATAGAGGGCAAGACCCAGTTCTCGCAGCATCAGACCCGCACTTCGCGTCATGTAAGAGATGAAATGCACACGAGGACCGAGCGCACCAATCAGAATACCCATCACGATAGGACCGCCAGCAATACCCAGACGTACAGGAGCCGTCATTCCAGGAATATCCAGAGGAATGGTTCCCACAGCAAGACCGAGAATGATTCCGAGGAAGATGGCGCCGAGGTTTGGCTCGTTCAGAGTCTTTACGGCATTACCCAGGAACAGCTCTACATGGTCGATACTCGTAGGGTCGCCAACTACCGTCAGGCGGTCGCCGTACTGCAGACGGAGATCATCGGTAGCCAGCAGACGGATATCACCACGAAGCACTCGGCTCACATTCACGCCATAGGAATTTCGCATCTGCAGACTGCCCAGGCGCTTACCGTTCAGTCCCGGACGGGTTACAACGATAATGCGGCTTTCTACCTTCGCATCAATCGCATTCCAGTCTACCTTATCATTATTCCACTCCTTATCCACCTTCTTTCCGAAGAGAATCTGCATCGCCGAAACCTCGTCCTTATTGGTAACCACGAGCACATTATCATTCGTATGAAGAACCGTATCAGCCTGAGGAACTATCACCTGTTCGCCTCTCCACACACGGGAGATGATGAACTTGCGATGCGTCATCATCGTAATCTCTGCGATGGTATTGCCGTTCAGGGCAGGATTCACGATTACGTATTGTCCGACAGACGTATGGTCGTCATCATCATTATTGCGAATCTCCAGATCTTCCGGTTTCACAAAGAGTTTGCGCAAGAGCATCATCGCCAGGATAACGCCCACAACACCCAACGGATAAGTAACCGCACAGCCCAGAGCCGCACCTTCGCTAGGCAAGCCCAACTGCTGCAACGCCTGCTGGGCAGCACCAAGGGCAGGCGTATTGGTTGTGGCACCACACAGGATGCCCATCATATCAGGCAGACTGATTGGCAAAATCCAGCACAAGCCGAGCGAGAACAAGGTTCCCACCAGGATGACAGCCAGACTCCAGAGATTGAGCGAAATGCCTTCGTGACGCATCGAACCGAAGAAGTTAGGACCCACATAAAGACCCAGCACATACACAAACATGGTAAGACCGAAGCTTTCTGCAAACTCCAGCATGTTCTGGTCAATAGAGAGACCGAGATGACCCGCTATAATACCCACGAAGAATACGAAGGCTATGCCAAGGGAGATTCCTTTGACATGAATCTTACCAAGGGCAAGACCCAAAGTACAAATCAAAGACAGGATGACGATGCCTTGCACCGCCGAATGCACGTTGATTAAATTATCAAACCACATAATGTTTCTTTATATCTATTCTAGATAATATTTTAAAATTGCTTTTTCTTGATGCAAAGGTACATTAAAATGCGAACAAAACAAAATAATTCCCATTTTTTTTTGTATTATTCTCGATTTGCAGTACCTTTGCATCCGCAAAATGTAATAAGAATGAAAGATATTTGTTGTATTGGGCACGTAACAAAGGATAAAATCGTGACCCCGAGCAGTACGGTTTACATGGCTGGCGGCACCTCTTTTTATTTTGCCTACGCCATCAACCAATTGCCAAAGGATGTAAGTTTCTCGCTCATTACGGCGATGGATCCTACCGAGAAGGAACCGGTTGAAAAGATGCTCAAGGCTGGAATAGACGTCACCTTGAACCCATCGCGCAATACGGTTTTCTTCGAGAATATTTATGGCGATAATCCTAACGACCGTAAGCAGCGTGTGCTTGCCAAGGCAGATCCTTTCACCATCCTGCAGCTGGAGCATGTAGAGGCCAAGGTCTTCCACCTGGGCAGTCTGCTGAGCGATGATTTCTCGCCAGAAGTGGTTTCCTTTCTTGCCAAGAAAGGAAAAGTTTCCATCGATGTGCAGGGATATCTGCGCGAGGTGAGAGACGAGAAAGTTTACGCCATCGACTGGAAGGACAAGCTTGATGTGCTCAAGAACACCTATTATCTGAAGGTGAATGAGACCGAAATGGAGACCATTACCGGACTGAAGGACCCGAAGGAAGCCGCCAAGCTGATTCATGCCTGGGGCGTAGCCGAGGTTATCATCACCCTGGGTAGCGAGGGTTCGCTGGTTTATGTAGATGATACGTTCTACGACATTCCAGCCTATCCTCCTCATGAAGTAGTAGATGCTACCGGATGCGGCGATACCTATTCGGCAGGCTATCTCTACAAGCGCCTGCAGGGAGCCAATCCGGTAGAAGCCGGCAAGTTTGCGGCAGCCATGTGTACCATCAAACTGGAGCACAACGGACCATTCAACCGCACCATCGAAGATGTAATGAAAATCATCAGATAACAGACGGGGCAATCCCCACTTTGAAGAGAAAGGCAGTTTCCTACATGCAGGAAACTGCCTTTTTTCTTTGAGTTCACCCTCCTTTTAGCCTCTGAAAATATGTTGTTTAGCAACTTTTCCATATATGGACCATTATGAACTTGTATAACACCACATTTTTTCATACCTTTGCAGAGTAAATGAAACTGACAGTTCCAGATACACCTAGGAAAAGTAATCATATTAAACAAAGAAATCATGAAACAGAAGAAGCATCTAGCAATCGTAGGGAGCATGCTACTCGCGTTAACCGCATGCTCTGGTGGCAGTTCCGAACTGGACCCGACACCAAAGCCTACCCCTGCAGCAAAAGTACCTATCAACATCAGCACTTCGATACAAAGCCGTGCTACAGATCTGGCTTTCGAAGCGGGCGACCAGATAGGCCTGTTTGTCGTCAACCATCAAGCCGACGGCTCTGCCGCAACACTCCAAACGACAGGTAACTATATAGACAACACGAAATTCACCTATGATGGAACCTGGAAGGCTGCAACTCCAACCTACTGGAAAGACAACAGCACCCCCGCCGATTTCTACATTTATTATCCATATACAAGTTCTATCAGCAACATAGAGGCGATGCCTTGGACTGTAAATACAGACCAGAGTACAACCGAGAACTACAAGGCTAGCGAACTTCTGATAGGCAAGACTACAAATGCAACTCCTACAGAAAGCGCCGTGAAGATAGACGCCAAACACGTGTTGAGCCAGATGATTATCAAACTCGTGGCAGGAAACGGATTTACAGAGGCTTCGCTTGCTGCAGCCAAGATTAGCGTAAAGATCAACCGCTTAAAGACACAGGCTACAGCCAATCTTTCTACAGGTGCCGTAACAGCCAAGGGCGATGATACAGACCTCATTCCGCTCAAGGAAGAAGGCAACAGCTACAAGGCGCTCATCATTCCGCAAGCCGTAGGCGAAGGAAATCTCATTACCGTAAATGTTGACGGCAGAGATTTCAATCTCCCTAAGTCATCCAAGTTTTCCGCTTTCGAGGCTGGCAAGAAGCATAAGTTTACCGTTACGCTCAGCAAGACCAGCAACGGCGTGAATGTAAACATCAGCAAGTGGGAAGACGACGGTATCGACTATGGTGGTACAGCCGAATAAAAAAGTACAGACGATTTTCTATCCTAGAAATAATACGAGATGATCTTTCTTCTAGAGAAAAGTCATCTCCCCAAAACGAATTATTTATGAAAAGAGTAAAACATACCTTATTATATCTGCTTGCGGTAGGAGCCATGCTCCTGACAGGCTGTAGCGATGACTTCTTCGGCGACAAGACCGAGCAGCACGACAGCAACCGCATCCAACTCTCGGGCGATATCGACCAGCTTGCCGTAACCCGCGTCAACGACAACGGTTTCTGCAACGGCGACGTGATGGGCGTTTATATCGTAGATTACGAGGGAAACAAGCCGGGAACCTTGAAGGTAAACGGCAACCGTGGCGATAATGTGCGCCACACTTTCGATGAGCCTAACTATAAGTGGAACTCCGCTTATGACCTTTTCTGGAAAGACAAGCATACGCATATTGATGTGTATGGTTACTATCCTTTTGCCAATCCTGAGAGCATAGAGGATTATCAGTTTGAAGTACAGAAAGACCAGAGCAAGGCAACAGAAAATGGCGAAATGGGTGGCTACGAAGCGAGCGATTTTCTCTGGGGCAAGGTGTCGGATGTGGCTCCTACCACCAGCGTAATCCGTTTGCCTATGGCGCATCGCATGTCTAATGCCCGCGTTACCCTGATTCAGGGTTCCGGTTTTGCCGAGGGCGAATGGGCGAATCTGGAGAAGATTGTTCTGACAGCCAACGTAGCCCGCAAGGCAAGCATCAACCTTTCTACTGGCGAAATCAAGACTGCCGGAAGTGCAGAGAGTACCATGACCATCCCATCTCGTACTAACGACGAGTGGCGCACCATCGTGGTTCCTCAAACCGTGGCTGCCGGCACAACCCTCTTCAGCATCACCATCGGCGGCGTGCCTTACAAGTTCACTAAGAACGAGGCATTTACCTATGTATCTGGCAAGATGATGAACTTCGGTATCAAAGTAGATAAGCAGACCGGAAGCGGCGCTTACAAACTGACTTTGGTAAGCGAAAGCATTACTCCTTGGGAGAATGATTTGGTAAGCCATGATGCTACGACGAAGGAGTACGTGGTTATCAACTCAACGAAAGGGCATCTGAAAGAGGCGATTGCTGCGGCTAATAAGGACTATACCAAGATTAAGAATCTAAAGATTACTGGTGAAATTAGTGCACAGGATTTCTATTTTATGAGAGATTCTATGGAGAATCTTGCGGCATTGAATTTAAAGGAAGTAATTATTAGAGGTGGAGAACAGAGATTGACAGGTGGAGCTCAAGGAGTGTATCCGCATAATGATTATGAAATTCCATATGAAGCATTACGAGGCAAGAAATCTTTAAATCTTCTTGTTCTTCCTGACAAATTGACTAAAATAGGAATTGCTGCATTTGCAGACGACCAAAATATAACGGGTTCTCTGATTATTCCAGAAGGAGTTACGGAAATAGAAGTCGGTGCATTCTATGATTGCCGTTCTATGAATGGAACTCTTTCACTACCAAGTACACTCAAATATTTAGGACGAGGTATTGACCTTTGGTGGTATGGAGGTGTGTTCACGTATTGTGGTTTTACAAGTGAACTCATATTGCCAAATAACCTCGAATGCATTGCAGGCAATAACACTTTTGCTGGTTGTGAAGGCTTACATGGAGAGTTAAGGTTCCCTGAAAAACTTACAGAAATTAGCGATGGAGCATTTAATGGATGCAAAAGCTTAACTGGTAGTATTACAATACCGCAAGGTGTTCACAAATTACCAACTAGTGTTTTCCAGTTTTGTGACAATCTGAATGGAACACTAACTCTTCCTGATGGTATAACGTCTATTGGATACAACTGTTTCCAAGGCTGTGCCTTAAAAGGCGAACTTAAATTGCCGAAAAACTTAACAGTTATTGCTGACGAAGTCTTCAATGGTTGTGATTTCTCAGGGGAACTTGTTCTGCCAAAAACGATTAGAAGCATTGGTAAAAGAGCATTTGCCAACAACTGGCGATTAATGGGTATAGTTGAATTTCCAGAAGGTTTACAATCGATTGGTGCTGGAGCATTTGCAAATTGTAGAATGATAGAAGGTCTCGTCTTTCCAGAGAGTTTGGAAAGCATTCGGGCAGAAAATAGTTACAACGAAGATGGGGGAGCTTTCCAAGGGTGCTATGGTATAAATAGTATCGTTTGTAAAAGTGATATGCCTGCTTATGTACAAGATAAAGTTTTCGATGGCGTAGCCAAGGACAACTTCACTCTCGAAGTCCCAGAGTCTGCCATTTCCCAATATCAATCAGCACCAGGCTGGTGCGACTTCAAGCGAATCGCAGCTCACCACGAGCTCGTTTGCCGTCCATCTGTAGCCTGCGCTTTGAGCACGGAGCATAAGCAGAAACTGGTGATTAACGCCGAGGGCGAATGGGAAGTAGCAAGCAAGCCAGACTGGTGTGAGGTTTCTCCTGCCAGCGGCAACAAGAAGACAGAAGTTACTTTGACCATCAAGGGAATGGCTAAGAATGCTGATAGCCGTGATGGAAAGGTGGTATTCCGCCTGAAAGACAAAGACTATACCCACGAATGTAGCGTTTCGCAGTATGGTTATGAATATGGCGAGGACGAATGGATTACCCTGCAGAAGGCTACCAAGGGCAATAATGGTGGAATCAACATCGTGCTGCTCGGCGACGGCTTTAACGCAAAGGATATTGCCAGCGGCAAATATCTGAATGATATCAAGCAGGAAGTGGAGTATTTCTTCGGTATCGAGCCTTACAAGACTTACCGTGATTACTTCAACGTTTATACCGCCATTCCGCTTTCTACGGAATCGGGCGTAGGAACCGTGAACACCATCCGCTACAACCGATTCAACACCACTTTTACCGGTGGCGTAGGATTGAAAGCAGATTATGATGAAGTATTCAATTATGCTCTGGGCGCTCCAACCGTCAACAAGAGTAATCTGAATCAGACCCTGATCATCATGGTTCCTAATTCTACCGATTACGGCGGCATCTGCCAGATGTGGGAAGATGGTTCGGCTATTGCTTTCTGTCCGCAGAGTACCTACGGTTATCCGCTCGATACCCGTGGCGTCATCCAGCATGAGGCAGGCGGACACGGATTCGGAAAGTTGGGCGATGAGTACATTTATCACAACGCCTTCATCGATTTCTGCGACTGCACCTGCTGCGGACACGTTCTTGAATTCAACGGAGCCAAGTCGCTTGGTTGGTTTGATAACCTGGAACTTACCGGCAAGATGCATAGCGTAGGCTGGAGTCATCTGATTTTCGACGACCGATATAGCGACATCGTAGATATCTACGAGGGAGGCTACATGCACAACCGAGGCGTATTCCGTTCGGAGCCGAACTCCTGCATGAACAACGATATTCCTTACTACAGCACCATCAGCCGTGAGAGTATCGTGAAGCGCATCAAGGCTTATGCCGGAGAAACCTACAGTTTCGAAGACTTCGTTAAGAACGACAAGCGGGATGCGGGAATCGTAGAGAGCCGTGCTTTCGGCGGCAATGGCGACCAGCGCACATCCGGAACCTACCAGCATGCTCCAGTCTTCCATAAAGGCAGTCCGCTGAAAATGGCAAAGGTTAGAAAGCGTCGCTAAGGGCAAGGGCAAGGTAAATCAGAATATGGACCATTAAAACAAGAAAAAAAATGAAGAAACATATAATAAGATACGCCAGTTTTGCGTTGGCTATATTAGGAATGGTTTCATGTAGCGAGGAGGTGGAAACAACCTCCCGCTTCAAGGATGCCCAATCTACGCCGATGACTTTTGCCGTAAACTATCCCGGCCAGAGCCGTGCCACGGCAACCAGTTTCGAGTCAAACGACAAGATAGGTCTCTACGTGGCAGAAAGCAAGGCTCCACTCGAAATAGGCGGCAATCTCGTGAACAACGAAGCGCTCACCTACGATGGCAGCAAATGGGAAGCCGCCCGCACCCTCTATTGGGACGAAGGCACCTACAACGCCTACGCTTACTACCCATACATACAGGGCATAAGCAGCACGACAGACCAGCCTTTCAGCGTAGCTCTCGACCAGAGTACCCCGAAGACGGCAACTGCACCCGGCGGTTACGAGGCAAGCGACCTGCTCTTTGCCACCAGCAAGGACATCCAGGCATCCAACTCCCCTATCAGCCTCAACTTCAAGCACATCATGAGCAAGCTCAAGATACGCCTGATCAAGGGCGAAGACTTTGAGGGAGACATGCCTACCCATGCCCAGGTAACCATCCACAACACGGTACCTACAGCCACCATCGACCTTCAGGCAGGCGTGGCAACCCGTTATGTGAAGGGAACCCAGCAGAGCATCATCGCCCATCAGGAGAGCGACTACATCTACTCGGCCATCATCGTGCCTCAACGCATCGAAAACCGAAGACCACTCATCGAGGTGGTAATGAAAGGTGTAAGTTATCTCTACGAGAGCAGATTCCAGTTTAAACCCGGAACCGAACATCTTGTCAACTTCATCATTTCTGACAACCCAGACCAGGTGAAGATAGAGATAGGCGGTGAGATTCAGAACTGGGGGAAATAAATAAGAAAGCCTTTCTCCCGAAGGGCTATGAATGATAAGAATACAGAGAATTATAAATGAAGAAGACGGTATTGATATTATCCCTTCTAGCATTCCTTCTCGGAGGATGGGTGGCAGCCTTGTGGCTGTTGCCCTCTGCCGTTTATAAAGGCGACTGTCAGGAAATCCGATACGGAGTGAACGAAGGACTGGAACTTGTAGAACAGGACAACGGCGCGAAAGGCAAGCGATACGTGGTAGAAGATGCAGACGGAAACGAGCTGTTTACCATCCCTTTGCGTGGTTGTCTGCTAGACACCCGTTTCCGCAACGGGCAGCTCCGGTTCCGCGAGCAAAACTCTAAGAGAGAGGGATTTATCGACCACCAGGGTATGGTAGTATTCACAGAAGACAATAAAAATGCGGTTCCGGAAGCCAACAGGCAGCAGGCGCAGATGCTGATGAACGGAGAGACGGAAGAAGGCACGAAGAGTGCGGCTGATTACCAACCGGAAGAACAGGTAAGCAGGCAAGCGAATGCACCAAAAGCAGGAAAGACCAGCCATCTTTCGCAGGTAAATCTCAAGACGATGGCACAGTCGAATCCTTTCTACAAGGAAGCCTCGAAAATCATGCAGGGCAAACTCACAGAGACCGATGCCAGACGCCGCCATACCATCCTCAACTACTGCGAACATTTCCGCAGAGCCTATACCACCAAGGATCTAGATTTCCTGAAACAGGTATTTAGCGACAAGGCACTCATCATCGTAGGAAACGTGATAAAACCAGTAGCCAACGACAACAAGTGTCAGGCTGAAGCAAAGGTAACCTACGCCATTCACTCGAAGAAAGACTATATTTCAAGACTGGCGAAGGTATTTACAGCCAACCAGAAGATAGACTTGAAATTCTCGGGATTCCGCATCATGCGCCATCCTACGATGGACGGCATTTACGGCGTCACCCTCCGGCAGCAATACAAGAGCGACCGCTACGCAGACGACGGCTATCTCTTTCTGCTCTGGGATTTCCGCAACCCGTCCATGCCGCTCATCCACGTGCGCACCTGGCAACCGGCAGGAACCGTACATAGCGGAGACGATGTAATCAGTATACAAGACTTTAATTTAGAATAATATGATGATACTCTTATTCATATTAAGCCTGTGGTCAGCATCCGTTCAGGCACAAGAGTTTTCGGTAGCAGGTTTTCGCCTGTTGCCCAACGACGTGAGTGCCTTTATCACCCCCGTGCGCGACCTCAACGATGAGCCTTGCGCCCTGGTGAAGGTAGACGCACCCTCCGACTTTGCCTTCTCCACCCCGCTCGGAATCGTATTGCGAAAAGATAAAGTGGGCGAAATCTGGCTCTATCTTCCTAAAGGCTCCAAACTGCTCACCATCAAGCATCCGGAATGGGGCGTGCTCCGCGATTACCGGTTCAGCAAACCGCTGGAAAGCAGAATGACCTACGAGCTGAAACTGAAACTGCCCAAACCTACTCCTATCATCCAGGAGAAGCACGACACCATCGTAGAGGTAAAGACGGTAATAGATACGATTGCCATCCCACAAGTACGTAAGAAGATGCCACTCGCCCTCTACACGCTCGCCACGCTATCCCTTCATGAAGACGGACCGTCCTATGGTCTCTTCTTCGCCCTGATGCGCCGCCACGGCTTCTTCATCCATGCCAGCAGCAACCTCAAGAGCATAGGCAGCACAGAGGGAACCTGCAACAAAGAAGGTTTCACGCCGGGCAGCAGCATCAAACCTTATTATACAGGCAATACACGCCACCAGAACTACACCTTTACCGCTGGAGCCATCCACCACATCACGCATGGCTTCTGTCTCTTCGAAGGCGTAGGCTACGGCAAAGCCGCTACAGCCTGGCAGCAGACCGAGAGCAGCGGAGGCGGATACCTGCTCAACGAAGACCTTACCGACAAAGGCTTCGCAGCCCAGCTGGGTGTGCTCGCCTCGTTCAACAGAGTGAGCATCGCAGCCTCAGCCATCACCATCGCCGGGAAACAATGGCAGGGCAGCATCGGCATAGGTATTAAAATAGGAAAACAAAAGAAGTAAGAAATGAACATAAAAAGCATATTACGCAATATCAGATTTCTTGCCCTCCTGATAGGAAACATGATGATGGCAGGTTGCAGCAATAGCGATAAGCCTGCCTATCTGGAACCGCACCTGATAACCACAGAGGCGACCCACATCACCCGAACAGAGGCTACCCTCAACGGATCAGCCACCATAGAGGGAGAAACTGAAATGCCGAAACTCCTGTTCAGATACGGCACTTCGGAGAGCATGAACCTCAATACCAGCGAGGTTCATGCCCAGGGAGCTGACGTCTCGCTGGTTCTGACGGGGCTCAAAGCGGGCACTACCTATTATTATATGCTGCAGGGCAACAACGGGCGAACAACCACAACCAGCAACATGATGAGTTTCACCACCCAGCCCAATATAAGTCCGAAACTATCGTCGGCTACACTCTTGAGTCACGGACCGATGAGCGCATTCGTAAGCTACGAAATAACCGATGATGGTGGCGAGCCGATGACCGAAACCGGATGCTACGTTTATCTGACCGGCGAGCCGGAGAACAAGCAGAAATGCATCGTAGAAAACTTTGACGGAAAGAAGGGAAAAATCAAGTTGCGCATCGGAAATCTGGAGCGGAATGCCCACTATGAATTCCAGCCTTTCGCTCGGAATATGGTAGGAGAAACCATAGGAACCGCCATCAAATATGATACAAGCGACGCCATTACGCTAAACGAAACAGGTGAACTGATCCAGCTGATGGGCAATCATCTTTACGAATATACCCAGTTGACCATAGCCGGAACCCTGAACGGCGAAGACCTCAGCTGTATGAGAATGATGATGGGGCGCGACAACGATAACGCAGTCACCCCCGGCAAGCTATCGGATATAGACCTTACCGACGTTCACCTCGCAGCAGGCGGAATGGTAGGTCCTTATCATCACGAAGCTGCAGAAAACCAGATTGTGCAAGGCACATTTGCCGGTTGCGAGAAGCTCACCCACGTAGTTCTCCCAGCCGATGCAACCACCATAGAGAAAGATGCATTTGCCGATTGTACTTCGCTCCGCGAGATAGAGATTCCAGCCTCAGCAGGCAGCATTCTCCCTTCCAGCGGATGCACGGCGCTCGAAGCCCTTACGGTTTCGCCTGCCAACGCTAACTACAAGAGTCAGGACGGCGTGTTGCTGAATGCAGAAGGCAACAGAATCATCTGGTTTCCGATGGGCAAGAAGGGCAAATACACCCTTCCTTCCGCCTTTACCTCCATTGGCGCCTACGCCTTCAAGGAATGCAGCATCGAGGCGTTTTATCTGTCAGACAACGTTGAAACATTAGGACAAGGCGCCTTCATGGACAGTCAGATAAAGGAAATACATCTTGGGGCAGGCATCAAGCTGATTCCTACAGGCGTTTTCCAAGGCTGCCGGAAACTCACGAAAGTGTATCTGGGAGCCAACACAGAACAAATCAGCAACTACGCCTTCGACGGAAGTCCGCTTACCGACCTTTATGTTTCAGCTTCCATGATTCCTTACTGCGAAGAAAACGCCTTCGCCAACAAGGTAGAAGACTTCTTCGCCACCTGCGTGCTCCACGTGCCTGCAGGCATGAAAAAGAAATATCAGAACCATAAAATATGGGGTAAATTCACCCATATAGTAGAAGAATAAAAATGTTGAATAATCATATAATTAAAAGATAAATTATGACAACACCCGAAATAGAAGAGCTCAAATCACTCGTAGAACAGAAATACGGCAAGATTCTTGCCACGACAACCGACTTCGAAGAGTTTTCACTCTATCTGGAGAAGAAAGCAAGTGGAACTATTTCGCCATCCACCCTCAAACGACTCTATGGTTATGTGAGCGACAATCACAAGCCACGCATGGTAACCCTCGATGTGCTTTCCCAATATATCGGTCATCGGAACTACATGGAATTTACCCATTGGCTCAAGACAAGCACCAAGTACAACAGTTCCTTCTTCAAGGCAAACCAGCTGGTAAGTAGCGATTTGCAAGAAGGTTCTCTTGTTTCTATCGGTTGGAGTCCCAACCGTCTGCTGCAGCTCCGCTATCTGGGCGACAGTACCTATGAAATAGAGAAATCAGAGAACAGCAAGCTGCAGCCTGGCGACCGCTTCGTAACAGGCTGTTTCATCAAGGAACAGCCCCTCTACCTGCCCTACATCGAGCGTGGCGGCGAGCGTACAGCCTCGTTCGTAGCCGGCAGAAACGGTGGACTTACCGTCATCAGCATCAACGAGAAATAAAATAACAGTAATCAAGAAAAAGAGGAATCCGTGAGCATGGAAGAAACTGAAGAAAAGAAGAAGAAAACGACATCGGGATTTACCAAGGATATCAGCAAGGAGATGAGCAATTCAAACCCCTTGCCTGTGGAGGATGCATTCAGCAATCTCCACCAATGCTACGTGTCTATTTCGGGCCATACACGCATCTTTACAGCCACCAAATACGGCAAGCGTTTCATGTTGAAATGTCTCAAGAACGATTTTCTCTACACCCCTATTTACCACCAGGCACTCGCCAAGGAGTTTGAAATAGGCCAGCAGCTGGAACATCCCAATATCTGCCGTACCATCGACCTGGAAAAGGTTGACAACCTGGGCACGGTAGTGGTGATGGAATATATTGACGGCGATAATCTGGAGCAGCTCATCAAGAAGAATGCCCTCTCGGCAGAACTCGCCCGCAAGATAGCAGGACAGCTGATGGATGCGCTGGAATACATGCACAACAAACAGATGATTCATCGCGATCTGAAGCCTTCCAACATCATGATTACACATAACGGGCAGAACGTGAAACTCATCGATTTCGGTCTCTCGGATAGCGATTCTTTCTGCGTATTGAAATCGCCAGCCGGAACTTCGGGCTATATTGCTCCCGAACAGATGCTACCAGCTGCCAAAGCTGAACCGCGTGCCGATATTTATTCTCTGGGCATGGTTCTGGGCGACATGGCCAAGGCTACGGGCGATAAGGCGCTCAGCAAGATGGCAGAAATCTGTAGTTGCCGCGACCCGCAAAGCCGTCCGCAAAACATCGCCCAACTGCGCCAACGCCTGTCCTGTACGCCCCGTTACCGCCACGCCTTGCTCCTGCTCTGTGCCCTCATCATCGCCCTATTGGCAGCCCTGGCCGGGAGTTATTATCATCTGGAGAAGAGTGCCCAAGAACCTGCATCTTCGGCAAGCGACAGCATTCAGCCCAACGACAATAAGGTAATCGACTATCAGCTTTGGGATAAATAAAGCAGGAACTTTAAACATATTTATCTCTTTTTCTTTCCATATTCGGCAGAAATACGCTACTTTTGCACCCTATATGGAACAGATTTCACCAATTCAGGCATTATTGCAGCAACGCACCCTGCTCCAGCTGGAGTATTATACCGAGAAAGAAGCCTTCCGCAAGCTTACCGAACAGATGGGCATGCAGCGGAAGGTGAAACGAGGTGATGCCTGGTTCCCGCTACAGGTGGGAAAGAGCTTTTATAATTCGCTGAACCAGACAGCCATAGAGGTTTTCCGAACCTCTGACCAGGATATCGAGCACAATTTTGAGTTCGGTCGCCCCGTCATGTTCTTTAGAAGTGAAGGAAGTGAAGAACTTAAATATTTCTCCTTTACCGGAACCGTGAGTTATGTAGATGGCGACAGAATGGTGGTTACCGTTCCCGATTCTGCCCCTCTGCTCGAACTTCAGCAGTCAACCGATCCTATCGGCGTACAGCTATCCTTTGACGAAACCAGCTACAAACTGATGTTCGAGGCCCTGGACCGCGTGATGAAGGCGAAGAACAACCGTCTGGCTTATCTCCGCGATTTATTCTATTCCCATCAGAAGGCAGGAAGATTCTCCTTCGAACCGATGAAGTTCCCTTGGCTCAATCCTACCCAGGAAAGGGCTGTGAACGAGGTGCTTTGGGCGAAGGATGTGGCCATCGTTCACGGACCTCCGGGAACCGGAAAGACAACAACCCTGGTAGAAGCCATCAACGAAACCCTGATGCGTGAGAGCCAGGTTCTGGTGTGTGCACAGAGCAACATGGCGGTGGATTGGATTTCAGAAAAACTGGTGGATAGAGGCATCAACGTGCTCCGTATCGGAAACCCGACCCGCGTGAACGACAAGATGCTGGGCTTCACCTACGAGCGTCGCTTTGAGAGCCATCCTGATTACCCTCAGCTTTGGGCAATCCGCAAGGCAATCAGGGAATTAAGAAAGAACAGAAAGAAGGGTAGCGAAAACTATCATCAGAAGATGGACAGGCTGAAGAGCCGTGCTGCCGAGATAGAACTCCGCATCAACGCAGAACTCTTTGGCGAGGCGCGTGTCATCGCCTGTACCCTGGTAGGCTCAGCCCATCATCTGCTGGAAGGCATGAAGTTCGGTACCCTCTTTATCGACGAGGCTGCCCAGGCTTTGGAAGCTGCCTGCTGGATTCCGATGAAGAGAGCCAGCCGGGTGATTCTGGCAGGCGACCATTGTCAGCTGCCGCCTACCGTAAAGAGTATTGCGGCATTAAGAGCCGGACTGGGCAAGACCCTGATGGAGCGCATCGCCGAAAACAAACCGGAAGTAGTAACCCTGCTGAAAATCCAATACCGCATGAACGACGAAATCATGCGATTCTCCAGCGACTGGTTCTACGGGGGCAAGGTGGAGAGTGCGCCTCAGATCAAATACCGCAGCGTATTGGATTATGACCATCCGATAACGTGGATTGACACTTCGAACGAGGAGAATCAGATAACGATAGAAGGAGAAGATGCTCCTGAGGATTCTGCTTCCACAGCATCTTCTGTATCTGCAGCCAATCAGAATTCTGATTTGAACTTCAAGGAGCAGTTTGTGGGCGAGAGTTTCGGGCGCATCAACAAGGCAGAAGCCGAACTTACCCTGCTCACTCTGGCGGAATACTTCACCAAGATAGGCAAGCAGCGCGTTTTGGAGGAAAGAATCGATGTAGGCATCATTTCGCCTTACCGTGCCCAGGTGCAGTATCTCAAGAAACTCATCAAGAAGTATGAGTTCTTCAAGCCTTACCGCCGCCTGATAAGCGTGAATACGGTAGATGGTTTCCAGGGACAGGAAAGAGACGTAATTCTCATCTCCCTGGTGCGTTCCAACGATGAAGGTCAGATAGGATTCCTGAAAGACCTCCGCCGCATGAACGTGGCGATGACGAGAGCCCGAATGAAGCTCATCATCCTGGGCAACAAGGACACGATGACGAAACATCCTTTCTACAAGAAACTGTGGGAGTATGTGGAAGCTATCAACAACAACGAATAAAATAAAGACTATTTTATGCTACAACGAGACTACATACAGCGGTTGATTCGCGAGTTTATGGCGGCACTCGAAAGAATGCTCGAAAAGAAAGAGGTGGAGGTGAGACGTGAGAAGATTAAGGAGCTCTACAATCAATACGTAGGCCCTTACGCCTTCTACAGCATCGCCACCATCGAGGACGTGATGAAGGCGATGGCAGGAATCGACGACGAGGAGAAGCGACTCTCCAAGATGGATATGCTTGCCGAACTCTACTATCACGAGGCTGATACCGTGGGACAGCCCACAAGAGACGAACTCCTGAACAAGGCGTTCATGCTCTTCGATTATGTGGAAGCCCACGGAGATACGTTTTCCATCGAGCGCCGCAATAAAATGGCACAAATCAAACAGAAAGTGGGAAATGAACTCTACTAATGACATGACTGTAGGTTCGCCTTTGCGAGCCATCATCAAATTTGCGATTCCACTAATCCTGGGTTACATCCTTCAACAGATGTATCTCATTATCGATGCCGCCATCGTAGGAAGATGGATTGGCGTGGGAGCTCTTGCGGCAGTAGGCGCATCCAGCTCCATCATGTTCCTCATCATGGGCTTCTGCAACGGTTCCTGTGCCGGTTTTGCTATTCCTGTCGCCCAGGCTTTCGGCGCCAAGGATTATGCCAAGATGCGGGCTTACGTAAGCAACAGCATCCGCATCGCCGTGGTGTTTGCCGTGGTCATCACCTTCCTTTCCTGCATCTTCTGCGGAAAGATTCTGCATCTGGTGAATACGCCGAAAGAGGTGTTCGATGATGCCTACATCTTCCTGATGCTGCAGTTTGCGGCGATTCCTTTCACTATCGCCTACAATCTGCTCTCCGGTCAGATTCGTGCTCTGGGCAACTCGAAACAGCCTTTCTATTTCCTCATCACAGCCTCCGTCATCAACATTATTCTAGATGGCATTCTGATTCTCGGTATGGGGTTAGGTGTAGAGGGAGCAGGTATTGCCACTTGGCTTTCACAGGGAATTTCCGTGCTGCTCTGTATCTGGTTTATCAAGAAGAAAATGCAGATTCTGATTCCGAAGGGAGAAGAAAGGAATTTCGATAATAAGAAGATAAGCATTCTGCTGAACAACGGCGTTCCGATGGGATTGCAGTTCTCCATTACTGCCATCGGCCTCATCATGCTCCAGAGTGCCAACAACGCTCTGGGAACGGTTTATGTGGCTGCATTTACTGCCTCTATGCGCATCAAATATCTCTTTACCTGCGTTTTCGAGAACATCGGAGTGGCGATGGCTACCTATTGCGGTCAGAACCTGGGAGCCTGGAAGCTGGATAGAATTGGTCAGGGCGTAAGGGCTTCCATCAGGATGATGCTGGTTTATTTCGTCTTCACCTTCCTGCTCATCTATCCGTTTGCCGACGAGATGATGATGCTCTTCGTGGATAAGGGCGAGGCGGAAGTGGTAACTTATGCTGCCCAGTTTATGCGCATAGCCAACTATTTCTATCCTTGTCTGGGCTTGCTCACCATCCTGCGCTACAGCATCCAGGGCTTGGGTTACAGCAATCTCTCGATGCTGAGTGGCGTAATGGAAATGATAGCGAGATGCGGTGTGAGTCTCTGGCTGGTACCAGCCTTGGCGTGGACGGGTGTCTGCTTCGGCGACCCTGTAGCGTGGGTCATGGCAGATCTCTTCCTCATTCCCGCCTTCCTTTGGCTTTACAAGCATCTGAAGAAGGAGCAAGTCCGATAGGGTAATTTTGACATTTTAAAAATTTGCATTAAAAAATATTCTGCTAAGGGTTAGGAAAATGAAAATTCGATTGTAATATAGGCAAAAGAAAATAAAGTAATGCAAATAAACAAAGAAACGATAGAACAGCTCTTCCGGCAGCATTATCTGAGGATGTACCAATTGGCCAGGGTACTTCTGAAGGATGATGCAGCCAGCAAAGATGTGGTAAGCGAAGTCTTTGCCGATGTGCTCGACGGAAAGACTCAACTGGGTCTTGATAACGAGACAATAGCCAGCAATTCGCCCCTGCCTTCCGCCAACGCCGGGAGCTATCTTCTGGTGTGTGTGCGCCATAAATGCCTCAACCTGTTGAGCCGACAGAAGATGAAAGACCGGGTTCATCACCTCCTGAAAACCGATACTTCGCCTTCGATAGCTCCCCTGGAAGCGACGATTGCCGAAATAGACAGGGAGACCGACAAGTATGAGGCTTCTGGCTTATATGGATGCAGAACTCACGCCACAAACCCGCAAGGTACTCGATCTCCGTTTTCGGCAGAAACTGAAATATCGGGAAATCGCTACAGAATTGGGCATCAGCGAAGTGGCAGTTTATAAGCATCTGGCGCAAGGCATCAGAAAATTAAAGCAAAAGTTTAACCCTTAGCAGATTTATTATGGACAAGTTTGAAAAAATACTGGATATCATCGACCATCAGGAGAAATATTCTGATGAGGAGATTCGTGAAATATTGCAGGATGAGGAATGCCGAAAACTCTATCAGACGATGATGGAAGTGGATTCTGCACTTGAAAACCCCTCTCCTATTATTAATATAGATGAGGAATGGGAGAAATTCAGCCAGGAGCATCAACTTCAGGAAAAAGCAACTCATCCTATAACTTCCTGGCGCAAACTGGCAGCATCCATCGCCGGTTTTGTCTTGATTTCGGGTATTGCCTTTGCCGCAATCCATACTTACATCAAGCGCAGCCAGGAACCAACCCAGGTAATCGCAGATACTCATCCGGAAGTCATAAAATCAGATTCCGCAAAGCAGGTAGCAGCAAAGGATTCTCTGGCGCATCCGAAACCAGAAAAGCCAGCCATTCACAAGACTTTCGAGAATGTAGCTTTCGAACAGATGATTTCAGAGATTGCTTCTTATTATGATTTACAAGTGAAGTTTGAGAATAACGAGGACAAGACCCTCCGCCTCTATTACGAATGGAACAGTCATTCGAGCATCGAGAACATCGTAAAAGAACTGAACCAATTCGAGAACGTAAACATCGAATTGCAGCAAAACGAGCTGATTGTAAAATAACGTGCTTATCAAAAGTAAGCATAATATTATCGACTCTCAAAGTAATCATAAAGTTCTATGTTCAAAGCTCAAAGTTCAAAGTTAAAAAGTATCATTATGAGAAGATTTTCAGCCATCATATTCCTGCTGTGCACGTTCGCCCTGGCGATGAGCGCACAGCACATCCAGCGCAACTATCACGACCGCAGCATGTCGGACGTCCTCATCGACCTCGACAAGGCTTCCAAGCACTATAAAATCAGCTTCATCTACAACGAACTGGAAGACTTCACAGTTACCCAGAACGTGAAGACAGCCAATATTCCCGATGCCATCCGCAAGGTAATCGGTTTCTATCCGATGCAGATGACCGTGGGCGACAGCCTCATCACGGTAGAATGCATACGCAAGAGCGAGCGCAAGCTGATAGGCAGACTGATAGACAATCACAATCTTCCTGTAGAATTTGCCAATATCCAACTGCTCAACCCGAAGGATTCCTCCTTTCTCTGTGGAGGCGTGAGCAACGCCAATGGCGATTTCGTTATCCCCTGCCAGCAGAAGCAGGCCCTCATGAAGGTTTCGTTCGTAGGCTACAAGACGATTTGCAAGCTGGTACCTATTGCCCGCATCGGAAATGTAAAGATGCAGGCGAATGCCTATCAACTGGGCAAGGTGGAAGTAAAGGGCAAGCTGCGTATCGACCACGGCGACCATGCCTCTTATACATTCTCTGACGAACAGATCAGGAACTCACGCCATTCACAGGATCTCCTGGGAACACTCCCGGGAATCTATACCGATCCGATGACCGGCAAGACATCCAGTATGACCGGCAAATCCATCAAGATTCTCATCAACAACGTGCCGATGACGAGCGAGAACGACTTGAAGGCTATTGCCGCCAACAAAATAAAGAAGGTGGAATACTACGAAGATCCTCCTATCAGATACGGCGATGTGGGCATCTTGATGAACATCATTACCAAGCCGCTTGATACGGGTTATACTACCGGTTTTGACGTGTCTAGTGCCTTGACTACAGGGTTTAGTGATGACAATGTGTATTTCAAGTACAACAAGGGCAATCATCAGTTTTCCTTCGATTACAGCATCAACGTGAGAAACTATCGTGACTGGATAGAAGACAACCAGTATTCCTTTACGCTTGACGACCAACAGGCTGTCTATGATTACCATCTGCACAAACGTTTTGGCTATACCGACAACAAGTTCAACCTGAAGTATGCTTACAGCAAGCCAGATGACGTAACTTTCCAGGTCACCTTTTCACCAGAATTGTCACATAAGTTCAACCGGGGAAATAGCGAGGTTGCAACGCAAGGAAACGAGGCTTGGAAGGACGGTTTCGGAAACACGAAGGATATTGTAGATTACGTGAAACCAGCAGTAGATCTCTATCTCAGCAAGCAGTTTTCCCATAAGCAGACACTCGATGTGGACTTGCTCGGCTCTTACTTCAACACCAGGCAGCAAATGCTCAACCGGCAATGGACTTCCGACAAGGATAGCATCTTGACCGATGACGACATGCACTCCAGGAGCCACATCTATTCCCTGATAGGAGAAGCAGATTATACCAAAGAATGGGAGCAGGGAGAGCTGTCGGCAGGAGTTTATACCTGGAATAAGTGGAGCGACTATAATGTGCGCAATATCCTTTCCGGCTATGAACCATCCAAGTATTCTTCATGCATCAAGATCAATACGGTTTATGCCCAATACCAGAGCCATATCGGCAAGTTTACCTATCGTATAGGCGTTAAGAGCACGTGGAGAACCCAGAGCTATCAGGATCTCACCTATAACAACAACAATATTCTTCCGTTGCTGTATTTCTCTTATAAGCTGAAGAACGGTTCGTTGCAGCTGCTATCGTCCAGCGGCACCAATTACCCCGCCATCTCAACATTGAGCGAGAACATGACGATTGTCATCCCCTGCCTGATGAAGCAGGGCAACCCGAATGTAAAGGCTACGATGGAATGGGGACCGATATTCAGATACACCTATAATGATGCGATGCTCTACCTGCAAGTAGCACTTTATGGAATCTATAATGACAAGGTAATTACACCTTATTATTATTGGACCACGGTGAACGACAGGCGCACCATAGTTTTTACCCATGAAAACGGCAGTTTCTATTGGCGTTATGGCACAGGCTATTATCTTCAGTTCAAGCCGTTCAAGAACGAGGTTTTGAAACTGATGGTGGGTGGAGGTTTTGAACGGGAGGTAATCAGCAATTCCTATGGTCGCCATTGCTACTGGTGGAGTCCTTTCAAATATGGCATCAACTTCCGGAAGGGAAACTGGGGAGCATCTTACCAGGGAAATATTCCTTCGAAGATGGCTGTCTTGGGCTATCGCAAGGCGGATGAGCCTAAGAGTGAATTCTCTGCTTTTTATCAGAAGGGAGCCTGGCGTTTCTCGCTCTATGGCATGTGGATGTTTGCTCCTGCCAAGTACGAGAGCCAGACGTTCGACAATCCGATTATGAACCAGACGGAACAGCACATCATCAAGGATAATCACCGCATGCTGATGCTGGGTGTCAGCTACAACTTCTTCTCCGGAAAGAAGAAGAACATCCGGAAGAACATCAACAACTATGATTCAGATGCTGGCGCATTCAAGTAAAAGCCGTCTTCGCTTTTCCTGAAATCACAAATAAGCAAAAGGCTGAACTTCCTCACCCAAAGTTCAGCCTTTTTGCCTGTTATCAGAATTCCAGCAGCCATTTCCATAGAGGGATTATCTCTATGCGGCAAT
>OAUS01000644.1_pt1 | contig 23961 bp, 9 predicted proteins | sample 1516801 | NCBI WGS metagenome assembly OAUS01 (sample SAMEA2580001, study PRJEB22360) | human gut metagenome | biome: human gut; feature: human-associated habitat; material: faeces | place: Denmark | collected 2008/2010
TATATAAATTCCCAAGCATTTATAACGCCTTGTCCAATCTGCAAGATTCGATTAAGGCTCGTCCTCTGTCTTTAATTACAGGTAAAACTTTTTGGACGATATTTGATAGCCTTGGACATAATACGTGGCAGCAACATTTTGTTGATATTAGTGGAGCTATTTTCCATTTTGATTTGAATACAAATTCAAAAAAGCCAATTTCTTTTGGCGGAACAAACTCTTTGCCTTCTTGTGATGATTCTACTCAGCCTAGAGCAATGAATTTAGTTTCATATAAAAATAACTATCCAATCGATTACGTTTTTATTGAAAATATAAACGATAGGGGATATGGAAATTTTGGAAAAATAGAAGATACTCCATTTATGCGAACTCAGAAGGTCAGATACACCAACGGTGAAATTTTTAATGACCACGATGAGGCTTTATCTTACTTTCAAAATCACAGAAACGAAATTATTTCAACTGTGAGTGAAAAGAGGCTAGGAACAATAATATCTATACCTTATCAAAGTGGTAGTTCGATACGAGGAAGCAAGGTCAAGTTTCTTACAAAACCAACATCAGAGGATGATGTAGTCATTAATATAAATGGTTCGTATTCTATTCATGTAGTTCCATCTATGACAATACAAGATATTGTTGATGAATTTACTAAATACTCTTATGGTCAAGGTTGGAGCGATGTTGACAATGGAGATGGTTCTATTAGTATATTCTACTATACAGAAACTAGTAAAAGAGCTACTTTTGATGGAGGGAGCACTGGGGTTACTGCTGAGATTACCGATGCAACAGGTTCTGGTAGTGTTAACATTCATTATATTGGTGAAAGCATTGATGAAGTAAATTGGAATAATGCAGATAATTGGATTGAATGGGTTTCTCTGTTTTCGATTTATAAAGGTTTGATAGAATATCTGCAAACGGAATTACCTCAAGCAAAATTATATTGGGTTGCACCTTTTTCGGTTGGCATTGATTTCGCTTCAAATACATACAAAAAAGCTGATGGAACTTGGTCTCAGGACAAATATCTAAATAGTGATTTATATAAAAAAAATCGTAAACTATATGAAGTACAAAAAACTGTATGTGAACACTATAATATTCCATTCTTGGATTTGGATTCACTAAGTGGAATGAGCATTTTGAATATAGAAACTTTCTTCTATACGAATAACGTACACCCCAAAGAAAATGGCTATAACAGATATGCCGAGACGATATTAACTATGATACAAAAATAATATATAAAAAGAATAGAATTTATAGATTAACTAACCACCTCTCCTTGGTGACAGCAGGGAGAGGGTAAAGATTGAAGAATATGAAATAGAATTAAGATTGATAAAAGTGGATTATACTTAGTGCAAACAAAAGTATGGTTTTTGTTGGAAACAATTGCTACTTGCAAATATCTTCACGTATCTCTTCGTAGTTAGCACGCAGTATATTTGCAAGTCTCAGTCTAGAACTCTAAGTCGCTGACTTCAAATAAAAAAAAATGGTGAGTCGAAAGATTCACCCTTTTCTTATACAGAAAGCCTGCACCAATCCACCAAGCAAATATCATGCCTCCTCCCTATACATATTAACAATACATCTTGAAGAACTTCTCGCATAAACTTCCCATCATATAACATGGTTCCTCGCTCAGCATATCAATTCCATCCTGCTCACAGATATGCGCTACCACATGAAGAAGCTCATGACCTATTGTGTTAATGATGCTGCCATCAGATTCACACTCCCCAATGGCAAGCACACTCCTTCTTTCTGATAGGTTGGAATAGGTAAGACCCCTATCTACACTCTCCTTGGTTAGATGTTCGTAGGCTTCCATTAAAGGATTTCCATTGCAGCCAATATCCGAAAGAGCATGGCATATCTCATCGGCATCAGGTGGCTGATAACCTATGAAACATACTATGCTCCAATCGTACTTCGGAAGTTGTATTACTCTTCTTATCATAACACATCTTCCCAAGGGATAGGTACACCATTATGGCAGCAGTCGGCATAGAATCGGTTGAAGATGAAACCATCCTTCTGGTCGGCATCATCCACCATGTCCTTGATAAACTGGGCTAACTGCTCCTCATCCTTGATGGAGGACTTGTAGAAGTCTGCCCTCGCCATATTCGCCACATATACATGGTCGTAGCCTATCTTATTCTTCACCTCTACACCCTGACCAAGCAGCAAGGCATCCACCTTCTCCTTATCCCAAAACGATACATTTACATAACGCTTGGAGGAAGGGTCATACTTGTACATCAGGCTCACCGCCCACTCGCACATCTTCTTACTGAAATGATAGCCATTGTATCTGAGATAGGCAACCATCGCCTCAGGTTTGAGGTCATACATATCCAATGGCATTCTGCATTTTCCCATATTACTGAACTGAATATTAAAGGGAGTCTGGTCACGACATAAATGTCGGTGCCAAAACTCCCAAGTTAAACACTAGCGACCGCCACCATTGTAGCCGCCACCACCTCTTTCACCATAGCGGTTCGGGTAGTTCCAATCATCATTGACGTTGTTGAATCTACGTCTGTTCTCACGCTCTTCACGTTCCTCACGTTCTCTTCTCCAATCGTCACGATAATCAGGCATACGCTCACCCATACGCTCCTGCTTCATCTTTTTCAGACAAGACATAGCCTTGCTGCCAAAACCAAGCATAGACTCGATGTTGTCATACAAATCATCGAACTTATCTTCTGTAATCTCAATCATTACCATAATCTTCTTACCTTTATTAGTTCTTACTGAGCTTCAAGGCATCAGACAGAAGAGATTTGATTTCGGATAGCGTACCCTTCACTCCGTTCATGTCAGATTTCAGGTTACTGATGTCCTGCTCTTGCTGCTTATCCTTGGCAATCTGAGGATTGAGTTTGGCTATTATTTCATCACATGATTCCACTACTGCCTTATTGTAGTCAACACTCTCCAAGATACCCTTGGCTTGCCTGAGCATGGAATCAACCTCTGCGCACATGGCATCACGGCTATCGCTGACAACTACACCATTAGTTCCTGAGTTGGCTATCTGAGCCGTGGATGGCAGTTTCTCGAAGTTGAGTTGCTGTTCTCCAACCTTCACCTTTACATCAACCGTTGTGTCGAAGTTCGGCACTTGATTCGGGATGTAAGTTGTCGGGAACTTCTGCTGAGGGTCACTTACCGATATAACCTGACCGATTCTGAGAGTCGGTTTTTCTCCTCCCTTGTCTAATATGTAAAAAAGGGAATTTTGTCTTAAACCTTGAAACATTTTCTTTCTCTTTTATAGGGGCAGACATTGCTATCTGCCCCATTGTTAATACTCTGTTAGCCACCAGTTGGTTGCTGAAACCCAAGCAGTCGGATTGTTCCGCTCTTCTTGTTGATATAAGCTAGAGCTTCCGTAGTGCTTGAAAGACCAGCTCCAGTTACAGCAGAACCAGTATGGTCTACCACGGAAGACTTAGTTGTGCCAGCCGTTGTTGTTCCACTTGTAGTTCCGCTAGTAGTGCTGATGGTTGTTGCACCATTGTGTGGCACTACAATCTTGACTGGAAGGTCTTCGCCAGCAGTTGGCACTCCCTGATGAATCTTTAGCAGTACGATACTCTCACAAGGTAAAGCCTTGTAGCAGCTAGGATTGATACCGAAGTCTACACTCTCGTTGGTTACTTGAAGTGCATTGGTCTTCAATTCATAGATACCGCCAATATCAACTCTCTTGATAGGATTCCGTCTCCTGACCATTGGGAATAATGGGCTGAAAGGATAGTTTAAAGGGAACATAGTTACCTCCTTTCCTTTAACAACCACAACCTACGGTTGATGCTGCGTTGGCTGCTGCTACATCACCAGCGTATGCTCCCATAGCAGCTGCTTGGAACACCTCTGGATTGTAAGTCTTCAACTGAGGATATGGTACAGATACGGTATTAGGCAACTTGCACTTGATGCCAGCTACCTCTGCTTGCAAGGCTGCAAGGGCAGCATTCACTGGAGTGATAATCTGTGCTTGGTATGCCTGCAAAGCCTGAGTCTGATGCTCGTTTGAAATCTGTGCTACAAGAGCACTATTCTTCTCACGAAGTGCATCAAGTTTGTCCTGCATTGCCTGAGTCTGCATCTGGTCGAGTTTACCCATCAAGGCAAGATGGTTAGACTGGTTGGTGTCACGCAACATTAAGGCGTTTGCATTGGCATTGTCGTTGATGGAATGAGTCTGATGACAGATAGCCAACTTATTCTCATAACCCTGAGTAGTGATGTTGTTGTTGGTCTGGCAGCAGCAGTTAGCAATCTGCTGAGCAATCTGCATATTACCCTGCTGCAAAGCATTGATTGTCTGCATACCGCTCATACCAACCTGATTACCTACATTCTGAACCTGAGAGGTCAAGGCAGAAATGGCACTCTGAATCTGACCTTCGGTGCAGTTCAACTGGGTAGCCAAATTGCTGAGTGCATTGCGGTTGCCACCGATGGCATCCATCAGGAGACCACGACCATAGTCATTGTTAATCTCGTTTGCGAGACCACCACGACCATTATTGCCGAAACCTCCCCAGCCGTTACCTCCCCAGCCCATGAGGAAGAAAAGGAAGATTACCCACATGAACCATCCACCTTCGCCACCGAAACCATTGTTTCCCTTCATGGCAAGAAGGACATTTGGGTCAACACCCTGCTTCTGGAGCAGAGGCGCAAGAAGACCGAGCATCCCATTATTAGATGTTGAGCCTTCGTTTCCGAATACATACGTTTTACTTTCCATATTATCCTGAATCTTTTGTTAAACATTAATTGATTAATACTACGTAACGTTACGAGCACAAAGTTACGAATAATATGGATAGAGATAGATAAACTCACAAAAGATTATATAAGTGCGTGATTATCAAAGATTTATGGTTACGGAAAAGGTCGTAAATATACAGGAGGGGCGATTGGGTCTCTCCTATATATAATAAGGTGTTGCTGTTGCTAGAGGTTTATGCCATACTTTCGTGATAGCTTGCGGAAGAAAGCCTTCTTGTTAGCAAAGTATCGGATGAGCGACTTATTCCACTTCTTTTCATGCCCGAACTGGTCGTGGATTCCTTCGGGTATCTTGCCATCGTGAACATACTTCTCGAAGGAAGAGATAGACTTGCCCATTTCGTGAGCGCACCATCCCTTGTTGGCTTGTGTATCATTCATCATGGCAGTAAGAAGTGCCACAAGTTCCATATCTCCTTCAGACAGACCGCAAGGGATAGGCTTGCCCTCTGCTTGGGCAACTGCTGATTCATGTGCCTTATCTGCGAGAGCACGAAGTCCAGCTTCGATGATGCTGTAATTTACTAATTGCGACATAAGCATATAAAATTAAAATGATTGTAATCAGGAACATATCACAATAATACATCTGATTTGTGATAACGATAGAGCCGAACATGATGTGTATTACGTTGACTCCTGCTGCATATAAGAGCGGTATTCTCCACTCCACGCACAATCTGTGCAGTACCTGACCTTTCCAAAGAGAAATCGGGTAAAGAATGTAAGTGATGAAGTAGAAGAACCAGATAGGTTCCTCGTTCTCTTCATACCACAGCGTTATCTCCATCTTGCTGTCGTAGAACTGAGATACACTATACCATCTGAAAAGCATGACCAATATAGGCGCATACTTGAAATAAAGCAAGTCCGTCTTAATCTAGCTGCGTTCAGGGAGTAACTTAGTTATCTCTCTAAACAAATTCCTGACCCGTTGGTCTTCGTCTTCTTCTTTTCTCATAAGCCATTGTTTTCTAAAAGTTTATATGATTGAGGTTCTTTTACTTATTTAATAAAAAATCTTAGAGGTGGCAAATATAATAATAAATTAGGAAATAGCTACATTTATACACAACTTTAAAAGTTAAACTTTATAAATACTTACAGATTGATAGATTCACACAAGAAAAAGGGGTAAAAAGTTTCAGATTGAAAGCAATTATCCCCCGAAAGCATAGCACTTTCAGGGGATAGTCATATATGTATTACTTCTTAGCCTTTGCCTTCTGGTTAGCCACAACTACCTTGTTAGCCTTCTCCAGCACGGAAAGAATCTTCTTTCTCAGGTCACGAATCTGCTTCATGTCCTCAGCGTTGTAGGCATCCTTGCCATCATCCAAGAAACCTTTCTTCAACTCGGAAATCTCCTGCTTGTCAAGGGAAATCTCGTCAATGGCATCAATGGCAGCCTTGTTGTTGTTGTAGTAGCCATCGCTCTGACTAGGAGCCGTATCAACCAAGAGGTCATAGGAAGTCTTGAATCCGTTCAGTTTGGTGTAGAGTTGTTTCAGCTTCAAGTCCTCGAAATCATCCTTCGGAGTAGCATGAGCCTTGTATATATCCTCGGCATTCAACTTGTGAGGTCTATACTCCTCCCCACTATCCTCAGCACGTTCCTTCTTCTTGTCTTCCTCATACTTCTTCACCTTCACATCATCCTGCTTGTACTTCTTATACTCCTCTGAGCCGTAGAACCGCTCCAGCATTGAGTAATCGCCATCCACCTTAGCTTGTTTCTTCAACTTGCTCAGGGTATTGGCTGCTCGGTCGTGATTCTCCTTCATATTCCAGAACTCATCACCTTGTTTCTTAGTAACCGGTCTATCATCAGGATTGCTGACGAACTTACTGAATAATGGAATATCAGCCACCTTAATTTCCTTCGGGTCATTGAGCGACTTGGTAAGCAAACCGAGCACCTGACTGCCCATGGTGTAAGCACCACCGAGATAAGAAGACAATACATGGTCAACCACAGCAGGGTTATTCAGATTGTATCTTGGGTCACCGAAAGCATCAATGCTGTTCTGCTGCACATTAGGATAGTCGTTTCCGATTGAGTTAACCATCTTGGATGCACGTACCAGCCAATCAGGAGTGCCCACGTATGCCTTTGTAAAGTTCGGGTCATACTTGTTATACTCTGTCTCCTTGAATAATGGCTTGCCAGTAAAGTCAACATTGAAAGCCAACTCGAAGACTGGACGGATAGGGTTCGGCATCAGACTGACCGCAATATTTCCGTCATATCCAGTCGGGTCGAGCGGAAGCATATCAACTACCTGACCGAGCAAGTCTTCTGCATACTGGCTCCAACTCTCTTCTGCCAACTCGCCACCCATCATCTTGGATGCAATCATATCGCCTATTCCATAGAAGGCACGGAACTCCTGAGCAAGAGGAATCTTTATATACTCATGAGTGAACGGAACCCACATGATAAGGTTGTTTCTTCTATCCCACTTGGTGAACTGCCAGTACTTATCATTATCATCATCACCACCCAACAGACTCATCAGGGCAGCGTTAACGATAGGAACCAGCACGCCACTCGCCAACCATGATGCAGTAACAGCCGTGAACTTGAAAGGATGATGCTTGGCAAGCGCACCCAAGGTCTGCAAACTCTGTACTGCTGGGTTGATGAATATATAGAGATTTCTAATCATCTGCCAGCCGTATTCGCCAGTACCCTTGCGGTTGAAGTTTAAGGTAACGTCCTTGGCATCATTAACCGCCTCACCAATAGAACGTCCATACTGAATAGAGGTCATGTAAACCGCAAATCGGTTACTATCCTCGATTGCTCTGTTCAGGAACTCTATACTATCCATGATGGTATGCCCTACCTTTACTGGGTTCGTCTTCCATCTATCCAAATCCTTCAAGTCATTCTTGAATTTCTTCTTCAAGTCTTCCACGTCAAGCGAAGATACAAATCCAGTCTCTCCACCATTCATCATGAAGTCATAGAACATCTTTTCCTTTGGAGTAGCGTTTCCGTTGTTTACCTTATCTCTCAACTTGCCGTTCTTATAGTCTCTCAGCATGAAACCGAGATTCCAAGAGGTAGCAAGATTCTTTCTGAGCAGATAGTTGTACTTTGCATCCTCACGGATAGCTGTAGATGCCAGCGTCATAGTCAGGTCTCGGAAGTAGTTGGAAGGGATGAAGAGAGGTGAAAGACTGGTATAGGCAGCAGCCATCTTTCTGCCCAACCAAGCAGCAGCCCTATCCAGTTTTCCGCTCTGAATCTCTCTTACTCGGTGTGCTCTAGTATTGTTCATAGCCTGAGCCAACTGAGGGTCACCATTCACGTAAATAACATATTCCTCGCCATCCTTCATCACTCGAACCTCATGCTCTCTCTCCTCGCTATGAGTCTGAGGATAGGCTATGTTCAATCCGTCTCTCTTCTGAGTAGCATCACCAGCCTGAGCCATCTGCTCCATCTTCTGCTCGAAAGCATCAATGGCAGCCTTCACCTGATTACTATTCATCTGAGAAGTAATCTGAGGTGTAGCAGGAATCCACTCTTCGTTTCCGTTGGCATCCGTACTCTTCACATACCAAGCCTTGCTCAGGGTCAGCAGGGAAGTAGGATGATTTTGAGCCAAGAGCATCAGGTGTTGCTTCACCCAGTTCTTGTTGTTCAGCAGGATTCCACTCTCTGCCATATTCTCGATGTAGGCGATAGGGTCATTGGCGATAGATGTACGTCCGTGTGCCGTCTTCAAGGTCTGATTGAACGCACCCTTGCCACCACCAACATAGTCCCATACTTGGTCGGCAGTAGTGCCATCCCAGCCACGAAGAGGAATATAATGGCTATACATATCACGCACGTACTGATAAGTATCTTTGCTCATCATGCCAGCCTTATATCCATCACGAAGAATCTTCTTTGTAGCCGCATTCGTTGCATCCCAGAGGTCGTGAGTCTCAGCTACATACTTACTCTCAATATCCTTTACCAGTTTGTGGGCAGCTTCCTCAAAGTCTGAGCCGTCAAAGAGAGCCGACAAGCCTGAGTAATCGTAGGCGATACCATTCTTATCATAACGATAGTCCATATAGGAAGGAGAATATTTCGTTCTGAGAGCATTATCTCTCTGTCTCCAAGTATTGAAATCCACTCTTCCAAACTCCAAATCGCTATCATTGGTAATACGGTTCATATCGCCCTTGTAAGTCTTGTATGCCGCACTTCTCTGAGCCACGTCCTCATAGTCAGCTTCCAGAGACTTCTTGAAAGCCATCTGAGCATCACGCTCCAAGCCATGCTTAGCCATCATGTAGATACGGACATTATCATAACTATCACCCAGTATCTTCTTCATCTGATGATAAGCCTTTCTTAATGGCTGCAAGAACTCATTGTTGTACTCCTCAAACTCGTTCTTTCCCTTGCCATGACTGCGGTTCTCGGCAGTATAGGCATCCTCAGCCATATTCAGGCGGTCAACACCCACTTCCTTCATGATAGCTTCCTGAGCCTTGCGGATAGCCAGCATACTATCTTGGAAAGCGATACGTTTGAGGACGGAGCCACGCTGCAACTCTCGGTTGAACTCTCCAAGGGCAGTATCATCACTCAGAAGATGCTGCTCGTAGGTTGGAGCAGTCTTCCACAGAGCCATCTGCTTTCGGTACTCGTCCACTCTCCTCAGGAAGTCAACGGCACTCTCGCCAGCGTTGCGTTGTGGGATGGTTGGTCGCTGGGCATCCTTTGGCAGATTGTTATCCTTCTTCCACTGGTTCAAGTCATGCTCAAACTGGTCGTAGCGCAAGGAGAATCGGGTATTACCCACGATATTAGCATTTTTCTCATCAAATATAACGTAGTTGTAATCGCCTTCCTTAGCACCGCCAAATATACTACCAGCCTTATACTTGATACCAGTGAAGCCAATAGAAGACAGGAACTTACTAACTGCACGACTAGCATCTACATCTTTCCACTTCTTTGTTCTTCTTAAAGCATACATTAGAAAATCATAGGCATTACCGCCAAATGAACCATCAAAAGAAAAACCACGCTTTTTAAAGTCGGCAAAATCTATTTTTAATCGCCTTAATTCTTTAATGATTGTATTCTTCTGTTTATCTGTCAAAGGAGCATCCCAATCAAGATAATCTCCATTATCATCAGGAATATCCACATCATAAAGATAAGCAATATTATCAGGAACAGCTATTTCCTCATTCTTCTTTGCAAGAATATTGCTAAGTTCCCTTAAATCATCATCATCAGGGAACATTTCTATAACAGAAGGAAGGTCTTTTCTCATAGCATCCAATCCCTTGTTTACATCTTTATATTTATAGATATATTGTCTTACCATATCTTTGTTATTGGCAGACATATCTGTCACAAATTCAAAACCGCCATTATCTTTCCTTATCTTGGCACGTCTTGTGTAGTCCTCAGCAATATCCTTAGAGTTGGTAACATAACCACCCCAGCCAAATGCTTGTGAACCTTCGCCTTCACCCATGTGGCTGAAATCAAACTTGTTAAACTTAGCACCAGTACCATGATAGGTACGGATGCTAAACTTAGGGTCTGAGCCAGTAAGCAGAGGAGCAATCACATGTTCCGTCAACTGGGTAGGGATTCCGTTGCCGATGATGGTATGGCTCAGATTCTCGGAGAATGGCATCTTGTAATCATCGCTAACTCCTGATACTCTAGCGAGCACTCTACCCAAGGCACGATATACCTTGCCATCAGGCATCACAATCACGTCACCACTCTTCGTTCTGAGTGTTGGCAGCAGTTCGTCAGCAAAGGCATGAGGAATCTTGCCATCAGCATAAGCACTACCCATCACGTATAATGGCTTGTCAATGTTTCTCCAGTCAATACCATCAGCCTTCAAGCGAATATCCATCCAAGGAGCCACGCCATTCTTCTTCTCGGTCAGGGTCGGGATAATATCAGCCACAGCTTCATACCATCCACTCTTGTGCGCCATCTTCTCAGGCTTGGCAGGGAGTTTGCCATCACGAACCGCACGAACAATCAATCTCTCTCGGTTGGTGTAGCCGCCATAGTCAGCAGCATTATACACATCTGCATCCCAAGTATAGCCGTTGGCATCCAGAGCATCGGTGATAGTCTTCATCGCTTCGGAATCCTTATATCCCTTCACGTTCTCAATGGTCACCACCTTTGGCTTGATAGCATTGATGAACTCGGCAGTGCTAGCAGCAGTCTCCTTGTCAAGTTCCACCTCAGCATGGTTACTCTTTGCCTGAGAGTAGTTCTTGCAGACTGGGCTGGCATGGAAGTACTCCACCTCGCCATCTATCTGTTTCACCAACTCCTTAGGGTCAACATCACGAACATCAGCAGTAACGATGTGCTGCCCGAAGTTATTGCGATAAACACCGCTTATCTTCTCGTCATACTCTACTGCCACCACTGGGTCGATGATACCCTTCAAGCCTTCCTCAACAAGACCGCCACCGCTAAAGTAGGTTCCAGCCTTAATGAGAGTGCCATCCTTCAGGGAGAACTTAGGTTCCTCGCCAGCAATCTCTGCCTTGCGGTTCTCGCCCAGAGCCTGAGCAATATGAATCATCTTCTTGTTAGCCATCTTCCAGCCGCTCGGCATATCCTCAATAGCAGTCTTGATAGCATCATCCACCTCATCAGGAGTGTTCAGACTCTTCAAATCCTCAGCCATATCTGCCGCCCCACTCTCCTTTCCGTCAGCCATATCACGGAGAGAGAAGGACACATCGCCCACGCCCAAGAAAATCTGGTCTTTACGAGCCACATCCTCAGTAGATTCAGCGAGAGTTTTTCTTCTCTCCTCAGGAGTCATGTTCATTCTTTCCTGCACATTTCTTGCCTCCACCTCGCCAGCAAGTGACTTGTAGCTATTGAAATCATCATTCTTCATGTAGGCATCATAAAGACCTCTGTTCTTCTCTATGAGAGCCTTCGCCTCATCTTCCTTACCTTCTGCTCGTAGCTGCTTAATCTGTTTTGTGACCTCATTAAACCTCTTCTTGACTTCACCTCTAATAGTTGTAGGACTACCTCCAGTGGCAAATCCCTCAATACCTTGAATAGCATGCTGAATCTCGTGATTCAATATGTCATTCATATATTTCAACTCATCAGCATGAATGGTTATGGTGTTGGTTTTTGAATCATATTCACCATGTGAAGGCATATCGTTCATAATGGCATCCGTATCAATACGAACACCCTTCAACTGAGGATAAGCCTTAAATAATTCAGGTGCATCAATCACATCAAATAGTTTGCCGCCATTCCAGAGCATATCATCCTCGTAACGCTTAACGATGTGTCCACCGCCTACGTCCATCGTGTCCTTTATCTTGGCATCAGGCATTTCGTATCTCCACTTGCCATCAGCACCACGCTCCCAGCCAGTAGCCATCTTGATAGCCTTGGCATCCTTCTTCTTCTCTTCCATCTTGCGAGCCACAGAGAGGTTATCCATACGGAAAGTACGCTCCTCTGCCTTGTCAGCAGCAGCCGCACCACGCTCGCCAGCGAGAGAGAAACGGATATTGTCGCTACTATTGATAGCATCCATAGTAACCTTCTGTCTATCCTCAGCATTTCCACGCTCATAACTGCTCACATCAATGCCAGCCTTCTTCAAGGCATCTATAACATCACTTGGAGTATCGCTAGGAACGATAGCCTTCTCAAACTCATCAAGTCCGTAAGGTCTCATAAACTTGGTTTCAAAATAGAACACCTTATAGTCTTTCTTGATTGTATCAAGCAACTTATTGTATCTATCCATCCACTCATCAGATACCTCAATATTATAAGCCTTCTTCAAATACTCCTTTTCATTTCCCTTATGGTCAGTAAGTTCAACCATACGAGAAACACCGCTATCATCAAACGCATATCTGTTATTAGAGCCAACACGGATTTCATCAGACAATTCCAAGAACTCCTTGGTAATCTTGTCTTTTATCTGATTATGTCTCTCATCGCCAAAAGGAATCAACTTATCCTTGGCATTCTTCATGGCAGCAAGCGTATTAACCTCAGGAGAGTTCTTTGCTATGAACACACCAAGTTCTGAGCCGAAGGCAGTATAGCCGCCAGCCACACCCTGTTTCTTCATGAGCTTCACAGCATTTTCTATAGTATTAGGGATATACTTAGGCTTACCGCTAGGTGTAGTGCCATTATAAAGCATTTCCTCAACACCATATTCCTCTGTCTTCTTATCCAGCCAAGATGGGAAATCATCAGATAACTTCTTATTATCCTCCACCTTCTTCTTTGCAGTCCCCATCGTGTCGTGAACATCTACCTTTCCATTCTTTCTGTTATTGCGAACCACATCATTCACGAAATCAGCAGCGATATAGAAGTTCTCCACGCCTTCAAGTTCTTCAAGACGTTTCTTCTTCAAAGCAACAAGCAAATGATTACCCTGCTTTTCTGCACTTGCGATACGAGCCTTCAATTTCTCACGTTGAGCATCTACGTCATTATCCTTGCCAGTAGCCTTATTCATCAGTTGAATCAGTTCTGCTACCTCTTTATCAGTATAATCTGTTTTGTTGCCATTATCTGAGATACGCATCACCTCGTTGGTAATGTCGTTGTCATACTTGCCAGTCTGATAGATAGTTTCAGGATTCATGCCATTATCAAACAAGTAGTGCCAGTACAATCCGTCACGAACATCGCCACTTGACAAATATCCCTTCCAGCTTTCTCTTACATTGGAATAGATACCATTATCAACATCACCAAGTTTCACGTTCATGTCGGTATTGAAAGCCTTCTCGCCCTGCTTATTCATGATTCTCTCCACCTGAGGATAGGTAGGTGTCCAAGCATCAGCCGTGAAGGTTCCAGCATTCTTGCCTGTTCTCTTAGCCAGCTTCTCAGCCTTAGGAATCAGGGTAATCTCTCCATAATCAGAGTATATTCCGTTCTTGGAGTCAACAACACCCATAGAAGGAGCAGCAAAACCGCCCTGCTTGATAGCCTTTCTTAACTTGTTAACGCTGATGTTATGCATACCAAACATAGTTTTTTCGTCCTTCAATGAAAACTTTTCGCCATTTCCCTTGGTAGTTTCAGAAGAATTGTCTATCTTTGCAGCAGAGCTGAGCGGAGGAGTGGAAAGGCTTTCCACCTTATCATCTTTAGGAGTTAACATAATGAGTTCGCCGCCATTTCGTTCAGCTTGTCTTTTTATTCTCCCAAGATTTCTTTCATCAAGTGTATACCAACCAACAACTTCAACATTATCCTTGTTGTCGTTTACTTCCAACACGGTGATAGGACTTTTTTCATCCAACTTGATTGCAACCCAATGGTTAGGCTTCTTTGTTGGCTGTGTATGCCCTACCAAATCTGTATTGTATAAAGCATCATTCAATACCTTTTTGCTTTCAGCAGGAGTAAACTTGTGAGCATTCCAATTCTTCTCAAAAATATTCTTCTTGATAACAATAGGCTTTCCGTTTGCTCCTATAGCAGCATCCACATTCTTTGGTATAGCAGGAAGCTCTACATTACGAAAGGCACTAGTGAAGTCTTCATCCGTCAATTCATCAACTGACTTAATCTTATCCAGTTTCAAAGTACCATCCTGATTCAGAGGATTCCCCTGATTATCCTTAAACGAGAACTTTACTTTAGCATAGTCTGCAAATGGTTTTAGCTTACGATTGCTCGTATCAAGCCACTTGTCGAACTCATCCTTACTTGTTCCAGTAATATTTCCAAGACCTTTCCAACCATCGCTATAGTTGGCGAGATAAGCCTTTTTGGCATCGTCCATGGAGTCATAACCATACATTACCTTATGCTCATCAAACGAGCCATCAGGATTCACTTGGTCAACGACAAACACATCACCATTCCAATTATCAAGGTCTGCTTTGTCATTGATGAACATATCCAGATGGTCACCATCCTTTCCAAACTTGCAACGGATATAGCCATAGGTATCGTGCATGGTTACTTTCCACTCCTTGCCATCGGCATCCTTACCTGAGCGAGTTGAACCCTTTGGATTCTCTATAGTATAATCGTAGCCACCGAACTTGATGTGTCCCTTCTTGTAGTTGCCACTCTCTTTCTGTGCGTCAGATGGATTGGTTTCTGTTTCTTCAATAGCAGACTTCAAACGGAGAGAGAACTTTGTATGCTCTGTAATCTGAGCATTGTTCTCGTCAAAGATAACATAGTTCATCTTGCCTTCCTTGTTGCCGCCAGCATTACGCTGAGCGATAACCTTCACACCGACAAAGCCAGCCTTGGAGAGAAATTCGCTTGCAGCCTTGTCGCTACCAAGTGCATTCGTTAAGTCACGATACAACTCCTTGCCAGTAGTCAAAGACGGTTCAAGCCAAACCTCATGTTCGTTACCATCAATCTTGTAAGTATCATACATACCAACCTTCTTGTACTCCCAGCCATCAGCCTTGAATACCTTTGGCAGACGCATAATCTTGGCAGCACCTAAAGGCTCATCCCAACCGATGTAGTTGCGACCAGTATCATCAGGAATATCAACAGAGTAGAGATTACGCTTTGGCTTTTCTATAGAGTCAAGTTTCTTCTTGGCTTCATCCATAAGTTTATAAGCTTCCTTTTGCTTTAACTTGTACTCTTCGATACGCTCACGCTCTTCCTTGATGTTTTTTTCACCTCTCTCCACTCTTTGCTCATACACTTCTACCCAATGCTGAATGCCCTTTTCTTTGTACATTGCAAGTTTTTTCTTGTTGTTTTCCAAAGAAGGAATATTATACATATTAATATTCAACTCGCTATCAGCAATATAATTAGTAAGGTTCTTGTATTCCGTCTCGGCATCCTCATAAGCACGTTTGGCTACCGTGTATTCTGTATTTCTCTTTGCCGTGTTCTGCTTAGCGTAAGCCTTGGCAATACCTTCCACCTCGCTCACATAGGTTCCCCAGCCATAAGCCTGAGCACCCTCACCACTACCCATGAAGGAGTGGTCGAACTTATCGAATGATGCTTGGGAGCCATGATAAGTCTTGATAGAGAACTTGGTGTGCTCTGTGATTTTCATATCCTCAGGCTTGAAGATAACATAGTTGGTATCATTTTCCTCAGCACCACCCATGATGGTTCCAGCAGGATATTTGATACCAGTAAAGCCTAGAGAGGAAAGGAACTTACTTACATCCTTTGGCTTGCTATGCATCATCATTGGAAGAACCGTAGTATATACATATTTAAAAGGTAAATCCAGTTTGAATCCTCTCTTCTCAAAAGATGAAATATCAACACCATTCTTAGCCAAAGCATCACGAATAGCATTTATTTGTTTCTCAGTCAAAGTCTTCTCCCATTCCAGATAGTTGCTGCCATTATCCTCAGGAATATCAACCTCATAGAGATTACGTTTGCCATCATTAACAGACTTCCAATCAGATGGTTTTGTACTTTCAAACCATTCCAACATCTGTTTCTTCCGAGCATTATCCTTGTCGGAATTATAGCCATTCTGCAAGAACTCCTTAACATCATCATAATCTCTCTGACCACCATTAAACAAGCCAACAACTACATAAGTATATTCATGAGCGTTATTACCAACATATTCAACATCTTGATGAGGAGCATTAGCATCTACAAGATTCGCATAACTCTTGCCAATCTTCTTTGAAGAGGTTACATAGCCGCCCCATCCGAATACTTGTGAGCCTGCACCCTCGCCCATGTGGTCGAAGTCAAACTCTGTGAAGTCAGCACCGCTACCATGGTACACCTTCAACGAGAACTTAGGAGCATCAGCTATCTCCTGATTGATGCTGTTCACAACATCATCAGTAACAATATCGCCCTCCTGAATCTGCTGAGGTTCACGACCAGCCTTCTTCACAAGTTCCACTTGCTCTGCTCTGGTCAAGATACGGTTCACCTTCATCGCACCAGTAATCACCCAAGGGTCAGTCTCAGGGTTCGGGTTGGTACGATACATATAATATCCATCAGTAGGCAGATGTTTCAAGCCAGCCAATGAATGCTGATACTTGCCCGATGGATTGATACCCTCTTGGCGAGCTTCCTCCTGATAATCTACATCAGCAGCATACTCCACCTCAGCGAAGACGAAGTTCTTAGGGAAGAGAGTCTTGTTTCCATCAGCATCCTTGCGGTTGAACTGGATAGCGTAAGGCACTACACCAAGATGCCAGCCTGGTCTATAGGCTAGCTTACCGCTACCGCCTTGTGTTCCCTTGCCACCCTGCTTAACCTGAGGTCTGCCAGTCTTGCTTTCTCCTGCAATAGGAGCAGCATCAGCATCGAGCCATACACCAACTGGAGTAGCAGCACCATCAGGGTTCGCTACCATTGGTGGATAGAGTTTGCCATCCTTTAGCACAAACACCTTGTAGCCGATACCCTTCTTCTTAGGTTCAGGCTTTTGACGTAGAGAGAATGAAACATCTTCGCCAGTCTCAGAGTTTGTCACCTGACCATTGGCAGTCTTCACATAGGCTTGTTCGATGGAGCGGATGATGTTCTTGGTCACATCGCTATACTCAGTACCAAAGAATGCCAACTTAATCTTCTTCAATATCTCATGGATAGCAGCGAGAAGAGGATGAGACATCTTCATAGCGAGAGTGTGAGCCAAGTTGAGGTCACGAATCATTTCACCTACCGAATCAGCAACCACCTCCTCAGCATAGTAATCTCTAGCACGTCCAGAGAATCCAGCATCAGAATATCTCTTCATGGTCTCATCTACCGCCTTGTCGAAGGCATCAGAGCCATAGGTATCAAGCACAAGCTGAGTCAACTCATTGTATGCAGCAGGGTTCAGGTTCTTGATTTGGTGAGTCATTTCATGACCGAAGATAAACTGAGCACCTTCCGTGATAGAAGAGTCAAGAGTGATGAAGATGGTACGATGCACGTTGCCATCGGCATCCGTAGTCTCCTGAATCCAGCCATTACCCAACTTGTCTGAGTACTGCCATTGAATGGTAGCACCCATCATCTTAGACAGTCTCTCGAAAGCCTTGCGAGTCTTCTCGCCCACGATATTGTCAACGACCTTCATATCATCCACCTTATTCTTCTCTACGTCAGCAGCACGCTCGGCAGTTGTCTGCTGCTTGCCATTCTCCTTGGCAGAGAAAGGAAGGTCAGATTCATCACGCTGTGCGCCTAAAGGAGCTTCATCTGTAGCATCCTCAGGAACATTTATATTATCATTTATATTGTCATTTTTCTGCTCATTATCCGTTTCATTAGACAAATCATTAGATTCATTATCCGATTCATTATCCAACTTCGCCTCTGACTTCGCCTTCAACTCAGCCTTTTCATCCGACTTCGCCTTCAACTCAGCCTCTGGCTCAGCCTTGTGCTGCTCAGCATAGGCTGCATTCTCCTGAGCACGTTTCTGCTCTTCAAGTATGTTCTCTGCCTGAGCAATGCGAATATTTTCAACAAAATTCCTTGCTTCCGATGCCTTGAAACCGCTATTGAGTACACCGATAAGTGCGTTGCGAATATCCTGAGTGTCTAGTGATTCAAGGTTAGATGGACGATTCTCCCACAAGCTATGAACGAGCGCATCAATAGTAGTTCCCTTGCCATCAGCAGCGAGCAACTGAGTCTTGGCAAAGTCTTCTCTGCTCAATCCAGTTTCCTGCTTAACACCCTTGCTTGTCTCTGTACCCTCATAGTTGAGAGAGTGAGCACCGAGGTTGCTAGCCACATACTCCTCAGCAGTAAGCGGAGTTGTATCAGTCACGTCAATGCCAGTACCATCATACAGACGATGAAGGAGAGAGCCGATGGTATCTCGGTAGAGTTGTGATACAGCCTCAACATCATCCTTCACCGCACTCTTCAAGCGAGCGAACTTTCTTCTAGCCTTCTCAATGAGTTCCTTTCTGCCCTCAGCAGTATCTTCCACCTTGGCAAGTTGTCGCTCGTTATAGGCATCACGGATAGCGATAGCAGAGTCATAAGCCGCCTGAGCATCAGCAATAGCCTTCTCCTTGGCATCCTTAGCAGCCTTCTGTTCCACGAAAGTCTTACCCTTCACGGTCATGTTGCTAGCCTTGTCGAGTGCCTTCTTTGCATCAGACACATATCCAGATACGATACTATCTGCATCCTCACCGAACTGAGTATCATATAGCTCAGCAGTCTGTGCGGCAGTCAGCTTCGAGAAGTCAGGATTGCCATCCTCCAGCATAGGCACGATGGTTCCATCTTCAAGGGTAATGGCAGGAGCAGCAGGAGTCTGTTCTGTTGCAGGAGTCTCAGCAGATTCAGGAGCAGCAGTCTCATCAGCAGGAGCAGCAGTCTCGCCCTCTATTGTCGGAGTCTCCACCTCTATCTCACCTCTATTCTCTCCACTATTATCCTCTATCATTGAGGATTCAGCAAAAGCTTGCTTATACTCATCGAGTGTCATAGTAGTAGCAGTTCTCACATCTTTCTTATTGACCGCATGAGGAATAAGAGAGCCATCACTTGTCAATTCCATCACCTTAGCTTTTGCACCAGAATCACGGATAAGAAACAACTGGGAGTTTGGATATTTTGTATTACCATCCTTGCCGAGTACATCAGCAAGCACCACGTTTCCATTGTCATTAAGTATCTGATTGAAATCAAATGAAGGTTGAGTCTCTTCTATATTCTGAGTCTGCTGGGCTTCACGTTCCTTCTCCATCTGTTCACGCTCAGCCTTGGCAGCTTCCAATCTCTTCTGGTCTTCCAAGTCTTTCATCTGCTGCAAGTCTGCAAGCGAATAAGGATTCTCCACCACGTTACCATCTATAGAGATAGCAGCAGTACCATCACCATAGTCAGCCAACACCTCATAGGTATGTTCAGTACCATCAGTATCAGTCACATTGAACTGGGAGCCAACTTCAACGGTTCCATCAATGATGCCAGCCACTTCCTTGATAGCATTCTCTTTTGCATAAGCTACCGCCTGAGCCTTCACATCATCAGCAGGAAGTTCTTCACCCAGTTCAGCGAACATCAACGCATCAGCGTGTTCTACACTATTCGTTGTCGGGTCAAAGTAGAGAATCATATCATCGCTATTACCCACATCAATGGAGCCATCATCATGAGTAGCAATGTTACCACTAATAATGTACACACCATAGTCTTCCAAGCCACCTGATGCTTTGATTGTAGCGTTACGGACAGAACCACGACTCTGGTCTGTGTACATATCAACTCTCTGTTCTGCCTGATGTGCAGCGAGGTCAACCTTATCTTGTGCATCATCAACCACGCCTTGGTATCGGGCAGAAGACAACTGGTAGTCATAGATAGCTTGGTCAAGTTTATCATCCTGCCCAGTCATTGATTCCAGTTCCTCGTCACTCATGGCAGATAGCTGCTGCTCAGAGATGCCCAAGGCTGCTGCAAGAGTCTTCATCTGGTCTTCCTGCTGAATCTGAATGTCATGCTTGTCTGCATCATCAGCATCATGCCCCTCAGAATAAGCATTGTCAATATCTGCCTGATGCTGCTCCTCAGGTGTTGTTGGCTCGTTGGTAATCTCCTTGGCATTCATTTCAGCAGTCTTGGCAATATTGTAGCCACGCATCTTCATCAAGTTGATACCATAATTTACAGCAGCATTAATCTGCTCCTTGGTCATGGTATCTCTCTGTCTGAGAATATCAGCCAGCACACCACCCATCTGCTCGTTGGTTGCATTGTCAATCTTATCCTTGATGTCTGCCCAGTTATCGCCCATAAGGTTCTGTGCATCAATATCAGCCACGTTCACCTTGTTGCGGAATCGGTAATACTGAGCACGATTGTAGATACCTTTTACTGGTCGGGAGCCAGCACCCATCGCATACATAGAACCGACAGAGATAGCCATACCACCGATGATGTCGAGTTGTTGTCTAGCATCAAGGATGTCACTCACCTTTCCTTCACCATCCAGCAGGGCATGAAGAGGAATACCAATTTCCTCTTCCATCACTTCCTCAGCGAAACCATTGATACCGAACTTCTCCATCCACTTCTTGGAATTGGTATACCATCCGCTCTTGCCGATATTCTTGAAGAACTCAGCAGAAGCATTCATACCATGTTTCTCCATGAAGTTGACAGCACCCTTCTTGATACCATAGTTGTGACCGAAAAGTTTTTCTGTATAGTTCTCTACCATAGCAGAGGTCATACCCTTATAGAGAGCAGTACCAATAGACTCACCACCCTCATGCAGAAGATTTCCATTCTCATCGAAAGTACCAAACTTATAATCACCCTTCTCATCCTGATACAGATTACCAAGATGTCGCTGTATGATGTCAGCACCAGTCTTCAACGCTTGCTCAGTTCCAGCCATTGCATACGAGCCGATAACATCGCCAGCCACGATACCAGTATTCTTCAAGATGGCAGCACTCACCTTGCCCATGCCACGTTTAGCAGCAAATTTCAAGGCTCCACGACTGATGCCCTTGGTAATACCACCATAACCGCCAGTCAGGAAGAAGTCAGCCATAAATGGGAGACTCTGCCCTGCAATTTTCGTCCAACGATAGACGTTACCCATCTTATCATCTTCGAGAGCCGTAGCAGCATCCGCACCAAGTTTACTCTTCAGGAGCATCTTATCAGAACCAGAGAGAGGAATATTGTTATCCATCTTTGTCTTGATACGTTCCATCTGCCCCATGATAGCGAAGTCAGTCAGACCGAAATCCCATGTTTTTGCAGTAAATGCAGTATTGTCAAGAGCCTTCAAGGCATCCTCACCCCAGCTACTTGTAGGATATTGTTTCACCGCTTCAAGCGCACCAATCTGCTCAGTAACCAGAGAGAGAGAGGTTGCCAACTTATTTCTATAGTCACTCTGCTCAGCAGTTCTTCCGTTACCTGCACCAATACTAGCACCATAAGAGAGCAAAGGATTTCCGTGTTGACGATTATCCTCAGCGATAAGAGCTTCAATCTCCTTCTTTCGGGCATAGGCATCAGCCAGTTTCTTGTCAAACTGCTTTTGAGCACCCTCCTCAGTAAGGTAGGTTCCATTCTTGCCGATGTTCTCCTGCAAGTCATAGTTACCATTCTTGTCACGAACATCAAAGGCAGATGGAATCTCACCAGTATCTACCGCTACCTGATAGGCATCGTTCTGCTTGTCAAGTATAGCTTGCATCTGCTCAGCTTCAGGAAGAGAATAAACATTCTCATTGTCCGAGGTAACGTATGCGCCAATCTTGCCAGTCTCAGGATTGTAAGCGAAATCATCCTTCACCACATTGTTTGCATCACCACCATAAGGAGTCTGATGTGTACCCAAATTCACACGACCGAAATCCTTCTGCTGTTTCTGCTTGCGCTGTTTCAATATGTTGTATCTGCCAGCATTGTTCATTGTCTGCCGAGCACTAGCCGAGATAGCTGCTGCCCCAGCAGAGAAACGAGCACGGTCAGCAGCACTCATAGGAACACTACCGCCCTTCGCTCTAGATGAAGTCTTACTACGAGGTTCAAAGAGTGCAGAGTAGAAACGCTCATAAGTTGATGGAACATCAAAGTTCTGAGCCTTCAAGTTCTCATAGATAGCGTGTCTGTTATCCGCACCGCCCTTTCCGTCTCTTGTCAGAGCACTCTCAAACTTATTGTAATCATCAGGCACATCATAGTTCTGTGCTTTCAGATTCTTGTATAAAGTGTATAATGGTCTTTCTGCCATGATATATATATTTGTTTGTTACCAAATTCTTGTTACCAATTCTGTTACCATTTTACGCCAGTCTTCTTCTTGCCACCCTTGTTGGATGATGACGTATGGTTCTGTTTACCCTTACCATGCTTACGCTGATAGGCTATCTTCTGAGCCTTCTTTCCTGCTGCCGTTTTAGGAGAGTAGCCCATCTTCCGTACTTCCTTTGCAGCCTCAGCCATACCATCAGGGTCTTTTTCCATCAAATCCATATACTCATCAACCTCTCCTGAGTAGGAACCGGTTCGGGAGCCACCACTACCCGACTTGTTGGCACGCAAACGACCAGTCTCAGCATTCATACGTTGTATGGCCTCTTGTGCTTGCCAATGAGAAATCTGCCCATCAGCCAGAGCCTTCTTTATAGCCAAGACTGCCTTCTTGTAATCAGCATCAGTCTGATACTTCATCTTCGACAAGTCAAGTCTTCTGTTACCTTGGTCAATTCTCTGCTGCCCTTGGTCATTCTTCACCTTGTTGATTTCGTTCTGCATATCGTGATACCTCATCTGCTCAGCGAGAGTCAGGTTATTCTTGCGAGCTTCCTCATCAAGAGCAAGTGCCCTCTGATACCCAGCCAGCCATGATGCCCGATTCTTTTCTCTCTGAGCATCCATATATGCCTTGCGTTTATTCACCGCCTTAGTCATATCCGACTCAGGATTGTGTACCACTTTAGCACCATTCATAGCAAAGAAGATATTGGCGAGCGCACGAAGACCATCACCCAGAGCAGCGATACGAGCCTTGGTACGTTCCTTCTTTTCTCGGTTCGCCCTCTGCTCTTCCGTCTCCTGATGTTCAGGATTCAGTATCTTATACATTTCAGCATAAGATAGCTGCTTAGGCTGTTCTGCTGGCTCCTCCTTCTTCACGATAGGCACGGATGGTTTATCCATAGGGATAGAACCATTAAGCATACCCTCAGCAGTCTGCTGGTTCATCCTTACCGCCTGTTCATGTGCATCCTTTGGAGGAGTAAGCTGCTCTTCCTTGCCATGCAGCATAGCTTGGGCAGTATTCATGTTAATCTGCTCAGCATTCGCCTTCTGTGCCGCATCCACCCCACTCTGCTGCTTGTTGAGCACACTCTGTGTAGTCTTCAAGCCATTATTGTTTCGTAACATATCTGATGCTTTCATAGTCTATGCTTTAATCTTCTTTGGCGCATTATCACCAATCATATTATTCAAGTCATTTGCTACTTGCTGCTGGGTAGGAGCCGCACCCACCTTGGCATCCAACTTAGCCATATCTGCATCGGTAGGCTGTACCACGTCAGGACGAGCCACCTTACTCTTACCAGCACCACTATCAATAGTTGCAGCGATATTGGCAGCAGGACCAGCCACCCCCGCCCCCGCATTTGCATGCAGGAGCA
>OAUS01000695.1_pt1 | contig 22863 bp, 19 predicted proteins | sample 1516801 | NCBI WGS metagenome assembly OAUS01 (sample SAMEA2580001, study PRJEB22360) | human gut metagenome | biome: human gut; feature: human-associated habitat; material: faeces | place: Denmark | collected 2008/2010
CCGCCACTTCTTCTCTAAAGAATTTGTGAAGAAACAGATAGACGCATTGGCATTTTATAAACTAAACCGTTTGCATTTGCATTTGACGGATGCGGCAGGATGGAGACTTGAAATAAAGAAATATCCTTTATTGACGGAATTTGCCGCCTGGCGTACTGATGCCAACTGGAAGAAGTGGTGGAATGGCGGACGGAAATATCTCCGTTTTGATGAGCCTGGTGCTTCCGGTGGTTATTATACTCAGGATGACATGAAGGAGATTATTGCATATGCGCAGCAGCATTATATCACAATCATTCCTGAAATCGAGATGCCTGCTCATTCAGAAGAAGTATTGGCTGCTTATCCGCAACTCTCCTGTTCGGGTGAACCTTATAAAAACGCAGATTTTTGTGTTGGAAATGAAGAAACATTCACTTTCTTAGAAAATGTGCTTACTGAAGTAATGGAGCTTTTTCCATCGGAATATATTCATGTAGGAGGCGATGAGGCTGGTAAGGCGGCTTGGAAGACTTGTCCGAAATGTCAGAAAAGGATGCAGGATGAACATCTTTCTAATGTAGACGAGCTACAAAGCTATCTGATTCATCGTATTGAACTGTTTCTGAATGCACATGGACGTAAGTTGCTGGGTTGGGATGAAATTCTTCAAGGTGGTCTGGCTCCTAATGCTACTGTAATGTCATGGCGTGGCGAAGAGGGAGGTATTGCTGCTGTCCGTTCCGGTCATCAGGCAATTATGACTCCCGGTCAATATTGTTATTTGGATAGTTATCAGGATGCTCCGTATTCTCAGCCGGAAGCCATCGGAGGATATTTGCCATTGGAGAAGGTTTATTCATATAATCCGGTTTCAGATTCTTTAACTGTAGAACAGGCAAAACTTGTTTATGGTGTGCAGGCAAATCTATGGGCAGAATATATCCCCACTCCGGAGCATATGGAATATATGATATATCCTCGTATCCTTGCTTTGGCAGAAGTGGCTTGGTCGGCTTCCGAACGTAAATCATGGACAGACTTTCATAATCGTGCATTGAAAGCAGTTGATGATTTGCAAGCGAAAGGATATCATACTTTTGATCTTAAAAATGAGATAGGAAGTCGTCCGGAGTCTTTGAAGCCGATAAGTCATTTGGCTGTGGGGAAAAAGGTGATTTATAATGCTCCGTATAGTCCTCACTATCCTGCGCAGGGAAATACAGCTCTTACTGATGGTATTCGTGGCGACTGGACTTATGGAGATGGATCCTGGCAAGGTTTTATCGATAAAAAGCGATTGGATGTTACCATTGATATGGGTACGGAAACTGCTGTCCATTCTGTCTCTGCTGATTTTATGCAAGTGGTAGGGGCAGAGGTCTTTTTGCCTGAATCTGTTACTATTTCCATTTCTGATGATGGAGCAAACTTCACAGAATTGAAACAATATACTTTTGAAGTAAATAGAAAAGAAGCTATTAAATTTATTAGTATTTCATGGGAAGGCAGTGCTGAAGGACGGTATATACGTTATCAGGCTCGTGCCGGAGAAGAGTTTGGCGGATGGATATTTACAGATGAAATAGTAGTGAAATAATCAGATGTATAATTTATGACTATAAATATTAGATACTTATTAGGAATAGCCCTCCTTTTTTCTTTCTCTGTGATCAGTGCACAAGTACGAACCTCGTATACTTTTGAGAAAGGGTGGAAGTTTACACGTGAAGATAATGCTGATTTTATTCAGCCTGACTATAATGATATCAAGTGGCAATCTGTGGTAGTACCCCATGACTGGGCTATTTATGGACCTTTTGGTATAGATAATGACAGGCAATTGACAGCCATTGCGCAAGACGGACAAAAAGAAGCGATGGAACATGCCGGACGTACAGGTGGTCTTCCTTTCGTCGGAGTGGGTTGGTATCGGCTGAATTTTGATGCTCCCTCTTTTGTCAAAGGGAAAAAGGCTACATTAATTTTTGACGGAGCTATGAGCCATGCTCGTGTGTATATTAACGGTCAGGAGGCTGGTTATTGGCCTTATGGATACAATACCTTTTATCTGGATGTAACTCCCTATCTGAAAGAGGGGACAAAGAATACTTTAGCTGTTCGTCTGGAGAATGAGACAGAATCTTCCCGTTGGTATCCGGGAGCCGGACTTTACAGAAATGTACATCTGGTAGTAACGGAAGATGCTCATATTCCGACATGGGGTACACAGTTAACTACTCCGGTAGTGAAGGATGATTATGCGAAAGTGAATATAAAAACGACTTTGGTCGTACCTTTCGGAAAACAGTTTGATGCATACCGTATAGTGACTGAACTTAAAGATAAGGATGGAAAAGTAGTAACTACTGATGAAAAACAAGGTTCCCGTTTTGATGATAATATCTTCAGCCAGGAACTTGTTGTTAGTCGTCCGGCTTTATGGAGCCCGGAAACTCCTGTTCTTTATCAGGCTGTCTCTAAAGTCTATGAAGGCAATATACTGAAGGATGAATATACAACATCTTTCGGTATTCGTACTATTGAGGTCATTCCCAATAAGGGCTTTTTCTTAAATGGAAAGAGAACTTCATTCAAAGGCGTATGCAATCATCATGATCTCGGCCCCTTGGGAGGCGCTGTGAATGATGCTGCTATTCGTCGTCAGATTCGTATTTTGAAAGATATGGGTTGTAATGCGATTCGTACTTCTCATAATATGCCTGCTCCTGAGTTAATCAGAGCTTGTGATGAGATGGGAATGATGGTGATGGCGGAATCGTTTGATGAATGGAAGGCTATGAAGGTTAAGAACGGCTATCGTCATGTTTTTGACGAATGGGCAGTAAAGGATTTGACGAACTTGCTACGTCATTATCGTAATAATCCGAGTGTGGTGATGTGGTGCATCGGAAATGAGGTTCCCGAACAATGGGATGGAAATAAAGGACCTAAGATGTCTTATTTTCTACAGGAACTTTGTCATCGTGAAGATCCGACACGTCCTGTCACACAGGGGATGGATGCGCCGGATGCTGTAGTCAATAATAATATGGCGGCAGTAATGGATATTGCGGGATTTAATTATAGGCCACATAAATATCAGGAGAATTATAAAAAACTTCCTCAACAGATAGTCTTGGGTAGTGAGACTGCTTCTACGGTTAGTTCGCGTGGAGTATATAAATTCCCTGTTACCCGGCAATGGATGAAGAAATATGACGATCATCAGTCTTCCTCTTATGATGTGGAGTCTTGTTCATGGTCCAATCTGCCTGAGGATGATTTTATTCAGCATGAGGACTTACCTTATTGCATAGGAGAGTTTGTTTGGACAGGATTCGATTATCTGGGTGAACCGACTCCCTATTATACAGATTGGCCCAGTCATTCTTCACTATTTGGAATTATCGATTTAGCAGGGCTGCCCAAAGACCGTTATTATCTCTATCGTAGTCACTGGAATAAAGAACAGGAAACACTTCACATTCTTCCTCACTGGAATTGGAAAGGACGAGAGGGAGAGATAACTCCTGTCTTTGTATATACCAACTATCCTTCAGCCGAATTATTCATCAACGGAAAGAGCCAAGGGAAACGTACCAAAGACCTTTCCGTAACCATTGATAATAGTGCTGACTCTGTTTCCATCATGAACTTGAAACGTCAGAGCCGTTACCGCCTAATGTGGATGGATACAAAATATGAGCCAGGCACGGTGAAAGTCGTGGCTTATAATGCTGACGGGAAAGCTGTAGCTGAAAAAGAACTCCATACAGCCGGTAAACCGGATCATATTGAATTGGTAGCTGATCGTAATGTAATCAAGGCGGATGGAAAAGATCTATCTTTTGTGACAGTGCGAGTGGTAGATAGAGACGGTAATTTGTGTCCGGATGCCTCACATGAAATCAGTTTCAAAGTGAAGGGAGAGGGTAGTTACCGTGCAGGAGCTAATGGTAATGCAGCTTCCTTGGAATCTTTCCAGCGTCCGAAGATGAAAGTCTTCAGTGGTATGATGACTGCTATTGTATCTTCGACAGAGCAGCCAGGCAAAATAACCCTTGAAGCTACGGGTAAAGGCTTGAAAAAAGGAGTCTTAATCATTGAAAGCCGTCAGGAAGCTAAGAAGTAAGAAATATCGTTGTAATATGTGTAATTCCTCTAAGTGTTTCATTGCGATACACTTAGAGGAATTTTTGTTTAAGCAGGCAGGAGTTTAACATCTTTGCAGGCAAAATAAAAGCTGTAAAAGTATGTTCTTTTATTAAATTGTATTACTTTTGCATCGTTTTAGTACTGTATCCGTTTCTCTATGAACCTTGGTTCTTATATGGAGATAAGATAAAAAGGCTAAATCCTTAAGAGATGCGCTACTGCTTCATAAATGGATTTCATTTGTGAAAGTCAGGGCGCTTTTGTCTTTTAAGTAAGTGATGAAATAAAAAACAAGGGGTAATGGGTGATAATGAATGATTTGGACAAAGAACGACAAACAGAGGGAAGGAAGGCATGGTATGCTGTACAAACCTTCTATTGTAAAGAAGAACATTTGGGGAAATATTTGGAAAAAAAAGGGGTAAATTATTTTATTCCGATGCGATATATTGAGCATGAGACGCTTGATGGTAAAAAGCATCGGAAACTGACTCCAGCTGTACACAATCTGCTGTTTATCGAGAAAGAATTTACGGAAAAAGAACTATTAGAAAGGGTAAAAGATTGTACTATACCTTTTTTGCTTGTTCGTGACCGGAGTACACGGCGGTGTTATGAGATTCCAGACTGTGAGATGTTGGAATTCCGTGCCGTATGCGATCCTAATTATAAAGGAACTCTTTATGTCGATACAGTAACAGCAGAAGCCCGTCCCGGACAAGCAGTTCGGGTGATCCGTGGCCCGTTTGCCGGACTTGAAGGCAAACTCACGCAATACAAGAAGAGCTATTACGTAGTTGTTACGTTAGCTACTATCGGCGTCATGCTACATATTCCCAAGTGGTATTGCGAAAAAATCAACTAATCATAACATTACGATCATCTGCTCAACACCTTGTTGTCGGACACTTCATGTTTGACCTTTAGAACTGTTTTTTTAATCTCGGAAGGTAATCTATTTATTTAATAAAATATTCATTTTTTTGAGTGGAAGGATATATACCCTGCCACTCAAATCTTGAGTACTAATAACAAATCAATGAAAGGAATTGTTTTAGCCGGTGGTTCAGGTACTCGTTTGTATCCGATCACAAAAGGAGTGAGCAAACAACTGCTCCCTATCTTTGATAAGCCAATGATTTATTATCCTATTTCGGTATTGATGTTGGCTGGTATACGTGAGATTCTGATAATTTCTACTCCTTATGATCTTCCGGGCTTTAAACGTCTTTTAGGAGATGGCTCTGATTATGGTGTACGTTTTGAATATGCAGAGCAACCTTCTCCGGATGGATTGGCTCAAGCATTTATTATCGGAGAAGAATTTATCGGTAACGATTCCGTTTGTCTGGTACTAGGTGATAATATTTTCTATGGTCAGGGTTTCACCCATATGCTGAAAGAAGCTGTGCATACTGCAGAAGAAGAGAATAAAGCTACTGTTTTCGGATACTGGGTTGCCGATTCTGAACGTTATGGTGTTGCTGAATTTGATAAAATAGGGAATGTTCTGAGTATAGAAGAAAAACCTGTTCAGCCAAAATCTAATTATGCAGTAGTCGGTCTTTATTTCTATCCGGATAAAGTGGTGGAAGTAGCTAAAAATATCACGCCGTCATTGCGTGGTGAATTAGAGATTACGACAGTGAATCAGCAATTCCTGAATGATCAGGAACTTAAAGTGCAGCTGCTAGGTCGTGGATTCGCTTGGCTGGATACAGGAACTCATGATTCTTTATCTGAAGCCAGTACTTTTATTGAAGTTATTGAGAAACGTCAAGGGTTGAAGGTAGCATGCTTGGAAGGTATTGCCTTACGTCATGGATGGATTACTACTGATAAAATGCGCGAACTGGCCCAGCCTATGCTAAAGAATCAGTATGGACAATATTTGTTAAAGGTAATTGATGAGTTAACACAGAAATAAACTTAATACTTAATTTTCAAAATAATCACAGTGGAAGTTATTAAAACAGCTATAGAAGGTGTGTTCATTATTGAACCTCGTTTGTTTAAGGATGATCGTGGCTATTTCTTTGAATCTTTCTCGCAACGGGAATTTAACGAGAAAGTTCGTAAAGTGAATTTTGTACAAGATAATGAGAGTAAGTCTAGTTATGGGGTGCTACGAGGTTTACATTTTCAGAAGCCTCCTTATGCACAAAGTAAATTAGTTCGTGTTATTAAAGGTGCTGTTTTGGATGTTGCGGTAGATATTCGCAAAGGCTCACCAACGTTTGGAAAGTATGTGTCTGTAGAACTGACAGAAGATAATCATCGTCAATTTTTTATTCCTCGTGGTTTTGCTCATGGATTCAGTGTGCTGACGGATGAAGTTATTTTTCAATATAAATGTGATAATTTCTATGCTCCGCAAAGTGAAGGGGCTTTGGCATGGGATGATCCTGATTTGGGTATTGATTGGAGAGTTCCGGCAAATGAGATTGTTTTGTCTGAGAAGGATAATCATCATGAATTATTGAAAGATGCTTCTTGGTTGTTTAACTATAATGAAAGTCTATATTAAATAATGAATATTCTAGTAACTGGAGCTAATGGGCAGCTTGGTAATGAAATGCGATGCATAGCAGCTACAAGTTTGAATAATTATATATTTACTGATGTTGCAGAGTTGGATATTACAGATTTAGATGCTATTCGTAATATGATACATTTGGATAATATAAAGGTAATTGTTAACTGTGCTGCTTATACGAATGTAGATAAAGCAGAAGATGATTATGATATGGCAGACTTATTGAATAATAAAGCTGTAGAGAATTTGGCTATTGCTGCAAAAGAAGTTAATGCTACTTTAATTCATATTTCGACTGATTATGTATTTCAAGGTGATAAGAATATGCCATGTGGAGAAGACTGTGAAACTAATCCTTTAGGTATTTATGGTAAAACAAAAAGAGCAGGAGAACAAAGCATCCAACGTGTGGGCTGTAATTATTTGATTTTTCGTACAGCTTGGCTGTATTCTCAATTTGGTAAGAATTTTGTTAAGACTATGCGACAGTTAACCGCTGATAAAGATAAATTGAGAGTTGTTTTTGATCAGATTGGTACACCTACATATGCAAAAGATTTGGCTGATATTATTTATAGAGTGATTGAGGGGGATCAATATCACAAACAAGGTATCTATCATTTCAGTAATGAGGGTGTTTGTTCATGGTATGATTTTGCTAAAGAAATCTGTGAATTGAGTGGAAATAGTTGTGATATTCAACCTTGCCATAGTGATGAATTTCCTAGTAAAGTAAAACGTCCTCATTTCTCAGTATTAGATAAAACAAAATTGAAGCTGGCTTTTGGTGTAGAGATTCCTTATTGGAAAGATTCTCTTGTGAAATGTATTAATGAACTTAAAGAAAATAATTAATCATGAAATTCTCAAGAAATATAATGATCACTGGTGGTGCTGGTTTCATTGGTAGTCATGTTGTCCGTCTGTTTGTGAATAAATATCCCAGCTATCGTATTATCAATTTGGATAAATTGACTTATGCTGGAAACTTAGCTAATCTGAAAGATATTGAAGATAAGCCTAATTATGTTTTTGTAAAGGCTGATATCTGTGATTTTGAAAAAATGATAGAGTTGTTTAGTGAGTATAAGATAGATGGGGTTATTCACTTGGCTGCTGAAAGTCATGTAGATCGTAGTATTAATGATCCTTTTACTTTTGCTCGTACGAATGTAATGGGAACCCTTTCTCTGCTTCAAGCGGCTAAATTAACTTGGGAGTCTCTTTCTGAAGGTTATGAAGGCAAGCGTTTTTATCATATATCTACAGATGAAGTTTATGGTGCATTGGATTTAACGAATCCTAGTGGCAATAAGGACGGTAGGGGACCTTATGGTCATGATTTTTTTAAGGAAACCACGAGGTATAGTCCACACAGTCCGTATTCTGCTTCTAAAGCAAGTAGTGATCATTTTGTACGTGCTTTTCACGACACTTATAATATGCCTACAATTGTAACGAATTGTTCCAATAATTATGGCCCTTACCAATTTCCTGAAAAACTTATACCATTATTCATCAATAATATTCGCTGTCGTAAACCATTGCCCGTGTATGGCAAAGGAGAAAATGTTCGTGATTGGTTGTATGTAATCGACCATGTTCGGGGCATTGATCTTATTTTTCACAAAGGTAAAATAGCAGAGACATATAATATTGGTGGGTTCAATGAATGGAAGAATATAGATATTATTAAGGTTCTTATTAAAACTGTTGATAGGTTACTAGGTTATCCCGAAGGTTATTCCTTAGATTTAATTACATATGTTTCTGATCGAAAGGGGCACGATCTACGCTATGCAATTGACTCCGCTAAGCTGAAACAAGAGTTAGGCTGGGAGCCGAGTTTGCAGTTTGAAGAAGGTCTCGAAAGGACTGTGAGATGGTATTTAGATAATGAGGTATGGATGGACAATGTGACAAGTGGTGATTATCAGGAGTATTACGATTCCATATATAGGAATGAATGAATATTCTCTTTTATATAGAGCCTTTTTATTCACATAATAATTAAAGTACTAATATGAAAAATAGCTTTTGATGTTGTAAACATCTAAAGTTGGAGTTGGATACGAAGTTCCGGATATTTACTGAATAATTGTTTTATATTTGATAACTACTAATTACAATAATAAGCGAATAGCTAAGAATACTTTTCTTCTCTATTTCCGTATGTTATTTACCATGATGGTATCATTGTATACTAGCCGTGTGGTACTAGCTACGTTGGGGGTTGAAGATTTTGGTATTTATAATGTGGTAGGGGGAGTAGTAACTATGTTTGCTATTATATCTACCTCATTGTCTTCTGCCATTAGTCGCTTTATAACTATTGAGTTGGGCAAAGGTGATCTACGAAGACTGAAGACGGTATTTTCTACAGCAGTAGTTATACAGTTTTTAATGGCTTTAGTGGTCGTTATACTTGCTGAGCTTATAGGAGTGTGGTTTCTTAATAATAAAATGAATATACCCGAAGTTCGTATGAATGCGGCAAATTGGGTGCTTCAGTTCTCAATTTTTACCTTTGGAGTCAATTTGATTTGTATTCCCTTTAATGCTTTAATTATTGCACACGAACGAATGTCTGCATTTGCTTATGTTAGTATTCTGGAGGTGTCACTTAAACTCTTAATTGTTTATTTATTAGTATTAATGTCAGTAGATAAATTGATTGTTTATGGGGCTTTGTTGTTGGTGGTAGCAATTGTTATAACCTTTGCTTATTTTATATATTGTAGGCGACATTTTAAGGAATGTAAATGTTTTTGTCGAATCGATAGATTCCTATTGAAAAGAATGTTGAGCTTTTCGGGTTGGAATTTTATAGGGGCATCTTCAGCAATCCTTAGAGATCAAGGCGTAAATATTGCTATAAATCTTTTTTGTGGTCCAACTGTCAATGCTGCAAGAGGGATGGCTGTACAGGTTAATCATGCAATTAATAGTTTCGCTCAAAACTTTATGACAGCATTAAATCCACAGATAACAAAATCATTTGCTGTAGGTGATAGTAAATACATGTTTACTTTGATTTTTCAGGGGGCAAGATTATCTTTTTATATGTTACTATTTTTGTCATTACCAGTACTCATGAGTACAGAATATATATTATCAATATGGTTAAAAATTGTTCCTGATTATACAATCATATTTGTCCGTTTAGTCTTGATCTTTGCCATGTGTGAATCAATATCAAATCCTTTGATTACTGCGATGCTGGCAACAGGCAGTATTAGAAATTACCAAATAGTTGTAGGCGGTATGCAAATGATGAATTTTCCTATTTCATATATATTGTTAGAACGAGGTTATGCACCAGAAATTACTCTTTATGTGGCTATTGGTATATCATTATGTTGTTTGGCACTTCGTTTATTTATGCTTCGTAGTATGATACAATTGCCTGTTAAAAGCTATATGAAGAATGTTTTCTTTAATATATGTGCTGTGACGATATTTTCAGTTGCAATTCCCTATTTAATCTCATTACGATTACAATCATCATTTTATTCGTTCTTGATCTTATCTTTCTCATGTATCATATGCTCATTTATGGCTATCTTTTTTGTGGGTTGCAAAGCAAGTGAAAGAGTATTTGTCGTTGATCAAGTGCGTAAGCTTATAAAAAATAACTTGTAATCATATCAAATAAGCTGTTGAGGATCATGATAAAAATAAAAAAATCAGAGGATTGTTGTGGATGTTCTGCATGCTTGTCAATCTGCAATCATAATGCGATAGTTTTTAAGGAAGATGTGGAAGGTTTTAAATATCCTATGATTGAGGAAGGTAAATGCATCAATTGTGGACTTTGTGAGATGGCTTGTCCTATTCTTTATAGAAAGGTGAAGGATATAAGGCCAACTCCAAAAGCATATTTTGCAGCTCGCCATAAAAATATTGTAACGTTACGGAACAGTTCTAGTGGTGGTGCTTTTACAGCTATTGCAGGATCTGTAATAGAATTGGGAGGGGTTGTTTGTGGTGTAGAATATGATAACGATGGAGTAGTGAGACATAGCTTTTCGGAAACGATGGAAGGTATAAGGAGTTTTATGGGGTCAAAATATGTCCAGAGTGAAATTCAAGGTGTTTACAATCAGATAAAGACTTATTTAAAAAGCGATCGCTGGGTTTTGTTTACAGGTTCTCCTTGTCAAGTAGAAGGGCTTAAGCTTTTTTTACGTAAACCATATGAGAATTTACTAACGGTTGATTTAGTTTGCCATGCTGTTCCTAGTCCACTTATATATAAGCAATATATAAATATGTGTTCGACGAAACTTGGCCAAAAGGTCATGTCTATCAACATGAGGTACAAACAAACTTATGGGTGGAGTCATCGCTTCTCTTATTGTTTTTATTTTGAAAACGGCCAGAAAGCTGTCGATCCTGTTTGGGTAGTTAATTGGGGAAAAATATTTTTTTCTCAAATGATAAATCGTCCTTCTTGTCACTCTTGTAAGTATTCTAACTTGGACCGTCCTGGAGATTTTACAATAGCTGATTTTTGGGACGACAAGAAGAATCGCCCGGATTTGTATTCATGTGAAGGTACTTCATTATTAATGGTGAATACTAATATGGGGTTAGACTTGATAAACAAACTTTACGATTCTATTGATTTGTGGAAGATAACGAAAGATGAAGCTATGCAGCCATGCTTAATTCGCCCTACATGTTCTAATCAAAGACGACAAGAGTTTTGGGAATTTTATCTTTTAAGAGGGTTTGATGCTGCATATAAGAAGTATTTTGGTGATAGCAAATATGTTATCACTAAAAAAATAGTGAAACAAATTATTAAAAGAGTATTAAGAAAACTCCAATAATAGCCAAGCTATTTATGGGTGAACAAAAAATCAAATAAATGTCAGAATTACAAATATTGATATTTAACGCTGCTGTCTTTTCTATATTAGCAGTTTACCACTATTGGAAAAATAGGAAGTTAAATATCGCTTTCTATATATTGGCATATTATTCGATTTGTGCATGGGGAGCATTACTGTATCATGAGCACGAGTTGTTTCATTATATGCGGGGGAGGGAGACGTATTCAATTATACCATTTTTATATCTTATACCTGTTATTTTTCTTTTTGCATATCCTATTATCAGATATGATAATACTAGAATCACTCGAATTGAAACGTTAAATTCTAACTTCTTCATAAATTTGGTTTGGATACTTCTTTTTATTCAGATAGTGTTATATATTATTTTATTTCCTTCATTTTTAAAAGCAATACTTTCTTCAAATATTGGTGATTATCGTAATGATACATATGATGAATCTGAGATTGTACAATTTCCAAATTATTTTTTTAACATATTATGTCGTCTATATATGGGCGCACGCAATGTTGTTATTTTGATTGCCGCTTACGGTTTACTTGTCATAAAAACACATAGAAAACTTCTTAAGATATTTCTCGTCACTTCTTTATGTTTTCCTGTATATATGTTTACAGCATATGCAAGTAGAGCCGTAATGATAATGACATTTTTCTTTCTATCTGTTTTTATGAATGTAGGATTGAAAAAAAAGATTGTATCTTATTTAATCTTAATCTTAGTTCCTATTTCTTCAGCCTTTATTCTTATATCCAACTCTCGTTTTGGTAATCTTGCCACTTATATGTTTTATCGGTATTTAGGAGAGTCTTTTAATAATTATAATACACATTTTTTCTATGAGTTAAAAGGTAATACATGGGGAGAGGCATATTTTGTTTTTTTTCGTAAGCTTATGGGAATTTCCTCAAATTTTAAAACAACACGTGAAAAATGGGAGTGGCTTGATAATATTACAGGTGTTGACACCCATGTATTCTATACATTTGTAGGCGGTCTGAATATTGAGTTTGGTTTTGTTGGCACTATTGTTATTGGTTTGCTTTTATCGTTTTTTATGGTAAAGAAAATGCGACCTTACAATGTACTGACACTGCCTAAGTTCATAGCTTTGGGAATGTTAGCCTACACACTGATCAATGGTGTTTTTTTCTTTGTTCTTCAAGGGGATTGGGGGAATCTTGAAATTTTGTTTACTCTTTTTTTCTGCTTTTTATTTAGTAAGTATCGGACAAGAAAATATATTAATAAATAATGAAGATCGGAATTCTAACATTTGTTAATGTCCCTAATTTTGGGGCTAATTTACAAGCACTATCTACGATAAGCTATCTACAGAATCACGGATATAATCCTATTTTGATTAAGTGGGAGCCAGAAGATTTTGAAGCTCGTTTCACAAGTATTAAAACTCAGAAGCAACCACAAGAGCATTTTCATTTTGTAGAGAAATATCTTCCGCAGACCAAAATATGTCGTAATGATGATGATATTTGTCAAGTGATAAAGGATGAAAAAATAGAAGGTATAATTATTGGCAGTGATGCAGTTCTTCAGTGTTCGTCTTTTTGGGGTAGATTGGATTTTCCAACCAAAACAGTTGTACGTGTTAATAAAACTACATCTGAACGTGAGTATCCTAATGCTTTTTGGGGTACATTTTATGATAAACTTGGGTCTAAAATTCCAATGGTGATTATGTCTGCATCATCACAGAATGCGAAATATAGATTGATAGCGCGTTCGGTAAAGCATAAAATGAGTAATAATTTGTCTCACTTCGAATATATTTCGGTTCGAGATATATGGACTCGTGATATGATTACTTATATAACAAAAGGGGCAATAATACCAAATATAACTCCCGATCCAGTATTTGCCTTTAATTATAATTGTGCTAAATTCATTCCTTCAAAAGAAGATATTCTTTTAAAATATCATTTGCCTGAAAATTATGTTCTTGTAAGCATGAAATGTAGAATGCTTGATAATATGCTATGGATGGATAAATTAAAATCAGAAATGAAAAAGCTATATTTAGAATGTGTTGCTCTTCCTATGCCGACTGGTATTGGGTTTAAGCATAATTTTGATTTTTCTATTACTACTCCGCTACCTCCATTAGATTGGTATGCCTTGATAAAATATGCTAAAGGATATATTGGGGAAAATATGCATCCTATTGTTGTGGCTCTACATAATGCAGTACCATGTTTTTGTTTTGATACCTATGGTGTACTTAAATATGCACGTTGTGTATGTGTCGAAGAATCGAGTAAAATTTATGATATTATGTCACGTTTTTCTTTACTTGATAATCGTATCAATGCGTATTCTCGCTTTTGGAAATGTCCACCTGTTGATATTGTGATTAATCGAATATTACATTTTGATGTAATAGCATGTCAAAAAACAGCTTTGAATTATTATAATAACTATGAGCAAATGATGAGTTCTATTTTGGAAGTTTTTAAGTCTAAATAATGTTTTATGAAATATCTTATTACATTGCCATGGATGCCTTATCCTGCTACAGACGGAGGAAAGCAGGGGTCGTTTAATATGTTAATGGAGTTGCAGAATATGATAGATATAACTTTGATCTATCCTGTATTCTTTAAGAAACAAATGGCCTGTCAATATTTGTTGGAAAAACAATTACCAAAGGTTAAAGTTTACCCTTTTGAATATTATAAAAATAAAGATGGCATCAAGTCGCAATACTCATTATTTCGTCTGCACCGTATTATAACCCGGAAATTTTTGAAACAGCCATATTTGGCTACACCTATATATAAAGATGCTTATATTGATTTTGTAAATGAAATTATAAAAAAAGAGCGGATTGATATTGTTCAAAATGAATATTTTGAACAGCTATATATGGTTTATGCTATTCCTAATACTGTAAAGAAGGTGTTCATTCAACATGAAATTCAATACATTGCTAAGGAACGTCTGATTCAGCAGCGTGAATATCCTTCTAGCGTACGCTATTTAGCCACGATGCAACGGATACAGGAAATTAATGCGTTAAATGAATACGACCAAGTAATAACAATGACTGATATTGATAAGAATATCCTGATGTGTGATGGGGTAAGAGCACCTATTTCAGCTTCTCCTTCCTTTATTCCTTTACCTGATAATATAGCATATAAGGAATGTGAACGGAGTAGTATCTGTTTTATTGGTGGTTCTGGTCATAATCCAAACTTGAATGGAGTTACTTGGTTCTTAGATAATGTTTGGTCTTTGATACTCAAAGAAAATCCCAATTTTACTTTTAAAATTATAGGAAAATGGGATGAGAAAATTAAAACAGAATATCAGAAGAAGTATAGAAATTTGTTTTTTTGTGGCTTTGTAGATAACTTGGCTATGGTTATATCTGAATGTATTATGGTAATACCTATTTTAATAGGTAGCGGTATTCGTATGAAAATATTAGAATCGGTCAATTTCTATTCGCCTTTCGTTACTACCACAGTAGGTGTAGAAGGACTTGATTTTATAAATGGAAAAGAGTGTATCATAGCTGATGAGCCTCAAGCTTTTGCTACTGGTGTTTTAAAAATAGCAACAGATAAGGTTTTACAACATAATCTGACAAAAGCTGCTCATGAGAAACTAATGGAGATGTATTCACCGGAAGCTTCTGTACAGCGGCGCCTGAATATTTATAATGAAATGTTGAAACGATAATGAGATTATGAATTTATCGGTTGTTCTGTTTATACTAATAGTTGTATTTATTAAGTATTGGTTACTGCTATTTACTTCTCCTTTACTAATGGCTTATTGTTGGCTGCATCGTCGCAAAAACATGGCTAATCCTGAAGGTGAGGTGAGTGAAATTAGGGATTCTGGCATTACTTCTTCTTCTTGTTCTAAAAAATTGTTCAAACGAATAGATAAAAGAGGATTGATCAATATTGTGGATGGTTATTTTCGTTGGATGATCAAAATAATTTCGGATATTCCTTCACATCATATACGTGATTTCTTTTACAAGTATATTTTCTTGGTAAAAATGGAAAAGAATTCAGTATTATATTATGGAAGTGAAATTCGTGCACCATGGATGTTGATGATAGGAAAAGGTTCTGTCGTTGGAGATAATAGTATTCTGGATGCGAGGCGTGGAGGAATCTATATCGGTGAAAACGTTAATATTGCTTCTAATGTTTCTCTTTGGACAGGTGGTCATGATTATAATGATCCATACTTTCGATCTATGAAAACGAATCGTGGTCCTATTTATATAAAGAACCGTGTATGGATTGGCCCTAATGTAACAATTTTGCATAGTGTTACTATTGGGGAGGGAGCAGTGATAGCAGCTGGTGCCGTAGTTACTAAGGATATTCCGCCTTTTACTATATGTGGAGGAATACCAGCAAAAGTTTTGGCGCAACGTTCTATTGATTTGCGGTATACTTTGGGAGGGACATATCTTCATTTTCTATAAAGTTGATTAATGAAAAAATTAGCAATTGTAATACCTGCCTATAAGGTAGACTTCTTTGAGACTGTATTATTCTCTTTAGCGCAACAGACATGTAAAGATTTCACTGTTTATATTGGTGAGGATTGTAGTAGAGATGATTTTAAGAGTCTTATAGAACAATATTCGAAGCAATTGGATATTGTTTATAGAAGATTTGAAGTGAATTTTGGTGGGCATGATCTCGTTGCACAATGGAACCGTTGTATACAACTGACACAGAATGAGCCTTGGCTGTGGCTGTTTTCTGATGATGATATTATGGGGCCTCGTTGTGTAGAATATTTTTTTAATACAATAGCAATAGATAATGGAGCTTTTGACATTTATCATTTTGATGTAAAGATTGTTGATTGCGAAAATCAGATAGTGAGAATTCCAACTGTTTATCCATCGGTGATAGATAGTGAGACTTTTTATCGTCGGAAAGCGTCGGCTCGGTTAGATAGTTTTGTAGTAGAGTATATTTTTCTAAGGGATATTTATAATTGTACAGGTGGTTTTCAGCACTTTGATTTAGCATGGGGAAGTGATATAGCTACATGGGTGAAAATAGGAGCTGATAAAGGTATTAAAACTATTTCTGGAGATTATGTATATTGGCGTAAGAGCAAAAAAAATATAACACCTAATATGGATAATAAAATGGTGCTCCGGAAGCTTACTGCTGATATTGAGTTTACTCATTGGATAAATGAGTTCTTTCATAAATCATCTGTCTACCGATTTACAAAGTATGCTTTTTTTCGTTTAGTGGTACATTATTCTCAAGCAATCTCAAAATCTCAAATACGCCTCTTATTAGATAAGGCGGTTGGAAAAAATATTATTTCCTTCAATGATGCATTTATCATTAATTGGACATATCGTTTCATTCAGCTAGCTAAAAGAGTAAAGGATGTTCTATATTTTTGACTATATGAATAATTTATATATTTCAATAAAATGATTGTAAGAAGTAAAGCGCCATTACGTCTGGGATTGGCTGGTGGTGGAAGTGATGTATCACCTTATAGTGATATTTATGGAGGGTTGATTCTCAATGCAACAATTAATTTATATGCTTATTGTACTATTGAAGAGACCAACAGCGGTAGGATTGAGATTAATGCTTATGATGCACAATGTTGCAAAAGTTACCTTTCTATGTCTCAATTAGAGATTGATGGAGAAGCAAGTCTCATAAAAGGTGTGTATAACCGTATTATTCGTGATTATAGGCTTGAGCCTAAGTCATTCAAAATAACAACTTATAATGATGCGCCTGCTGGATCAGGATTAGGAACATCCTCTACTATGGTTGTTTGTATATTAAAGGCTTTTATTGAGTGGTTGTCACTTCCTTTAGGAGATTACGAGACGTCGCGTCTAGCTTATGAAATTGAACGTAAGGATTTGGGATTGAGTGGTGGTAAGCAAGATCAATATGCAGCAGCTTTTGGGGGATTCAATTATATGGAATTCTTGCAAAATGATTTGGTGATTGTTAATCCGCTAAAAATGAAACGTTGGATTGTGGATGACTTAGAGTCAAGTATGGTTCTATATTTTACAGGTCGTTCTCGCTCTTCTGCTGCTATTATTAATGAGCAGAAGAAAAATACGAGCGAAGGTAATCAAACCGCTATAGAGGCGATGCATAAGATTAAACAGAGTGCTATTGATACTAAATTAGCCTTGTTGAAGGGGGATGTTGGGGAGTTTGCTCGTATTTTGGGTGAAGGATGGGAAAATAAGAAGAAGATGGCTGGCGCCATTACTAATCCGATGATTCAAGAAGCTTTTGATGTAGCCACTGGTGCCGGTGCTATGGCCGGTAAGGTTAGTGGAGCAGGTGGGGGAGGATTTATCATGTTTGTGGTTGAGCCGACACGTAAAGAAGAAGTGGTACGGGCTTTAAATAATTTGAATGGTTTTGTTATGCCATTTCAGTTTATTGATGACGGTGCACACGGATGGAAGATTTATTCAACAGATAAAGTTCAGAAATAGATATAGCATAAGTATGGAAAGTATTGATATTGTAAGAAAACAAGTAGCGGAGAGTGAGCGAGTGAAAGCGGAACTTTCTAAAAATGAAGAAGTGATAGCGGCTATTGCTAAAGCGGCTGACGTATGTACTGAGGCCTATCGTCGAGGAAATAAAACGATGTTTGCGGGTAATGGGGGGAGTGCAGCTGATGCTCAGCATTTAGTCGGCGAATTTGTGAGTAAGTTTTATTTTGATCGTCCGGGAATTCCTTCAATAGCTTTAACTACGGATACCAGTGTTATTACAGCTATTGGTAATGATTATGGATATGATAAAATATTTGCACGCCAACACCAGGCACAAGGTGTGGCAGGGGGTGTTTTTTTTGGGATTTCTACTTCAGGTAATTCGAAAAATATTGTAGATGCCTTGCCTATATGTAAAGAAAAGGGGATTACGACGATTGCTCTTACAGGTATGAAGTCTTGTAAAATGGATGATTTTGATATTGTCATTAAAGTTCCTAGTGCTGAAACCCCTCGTATACAGGAATGTCAAACATTAATAGGACATATTATTTGCTGTATTGTGGAAGAGAATATTTTCGGGGAAGAATATAATAAATAATTTTATGGAAGTTATCATATTAGCTGGTGGATTTGGGACTCGTTTGCGTAGTGTAGTAAATGAAGTACCCAAGTGTATGGCGCCAATAGCAAACAAACCTTTTTTGTGGTATTTACTGAAATATCTTACAAAATTTGATGTATCAAAAGTAATTCTATCTTTGGGTTATTTACGCGGTGTTATTATTGATTGGATTGATGAGTGTAAAGATGAGTTTCCTTTTGCTTTCGAATATGCCGTGGAGGACGAACCATTAGGGACAGGTGGAGGAATAAAACTAGCCTTAAAGAGAACTAGTAAACCTAATATTATTGTTTTGAATGGCGATACATTCTTTGATGTAAATTTGAATGAATTATATGAATGGCATTGTTTATATCCTTCATCAATCACACTGGCATTAAAGCCAATGGAAAACTTTGACCGTTACGGAAATGTACAGATATGTGAAGATACTAATCAGATTAGAAGATTTGATGAGAAAAAATATTGCGAGAAAGGCTTGATTAATGGTGGTATATATATTATCAATACATTAGAACCGATATTCAACAGACTACCGCAGAGATTTTCTTTTGAGACAGGAGTTCTTCAACCCCAATGTTTATTAGGAAAACTTTATGGTGTGGTGCAAAATGGATATTTTATTGATATTGGTATTCCCGAAGATTACGACAAGGCCAATGCGGAATTTTCAGATCTCCTTTTCTAAATAAATCTTTCTATAATGAGACTACAAGATATTGATGTAACTGGTTTTGAAACATTGTTGCTAGATCGTGATGGAGTGGTTAACAGACTTCGTCCAGATGACTATGTGAAAAAATGGGAAGAGTTTGAATTTCTTCCTGGAGTACTTGAAATTTTGAAAGTTTGGAATACCCATTTTAAATATATATTTATAGTGACTAATCAGCGTGGAGTAGGGAAGGAAATTATGAGTGAAGAGGATTTAAAACATATACATGAGCGAATGATTTCTGAAGTTAAGAATTATGGAGGGAGAATAGATAGAATTTATTATTGTACCGCTTTGACGGATTCTGATATTAACCGTAAACCGGGAATAGGTATGTTTCTTCAAATATTGAGAGATTATCCAGATATTGATAAAGCTAAGTGCCTTATGATAGGTGATAGTGATAGTGATATAAAATTTGCTAAGAATTGTGGTATTGTAGGAATTAAAGTTATATGAAAGAGAAAATTTTGTTTTTGACAGCATATGTTCCCAATAAGGCAGCAGCAGGTGAAAAAAACACTATGATAATGCTGAATGATTTAGCTTCATGTTATGATGTTGATTTGATTTATTTTAAATATGATTGGGAAAATGATTATGTGCCCGAAAGAGGAAATGTAAATACGAAACTAACAATTCGTAACTCGATAATGACTAAATTAAAAAATGTTTGCAACTTTCCTTTTGTTCATCCTACTTTTTCTATACGTTTTAATTGGCTGATACTTCGAAGAGTTAGGGATTTGCTTAAAATGAATCATTATAAAGTTGTGATTTTTAATCATAGTAATATGTTCTTGTATGGACGATATATTGATAAACGTATTCCTAAAATATTACTTTGCCATGATGTAATTGCACAACGTGTGCTTCGTTCTTCTTCATATTTAATGCAGAAGATATGTATTTTCTCGGAACGGATGTCCTTGAATCTGCCTAATGCTCATATTTTTTCTTTTTCACAAAAAGATTGTGACCTAATAAAACAGATTTATCATAAGGAAACTAATCTTTGTTTAGACTATATTGATGAACAAATTATTAATAAAAGTCCCGATAAAGTTGAGGATTATTTCACAATGTTTGGCGATTGGCGGCGTAAAGAAAATGCGGAAGGGGCTTTGTGGTTTATTAATACTGTAGGTCCATTATTGAGAAAAAAAGTACATATTAAAATCATAGGACGTGGATTTCCTAATAAAGATGTGAACAATATAGTTCCGAATTTGAATTTAGATATTCTTGGCTTTGTAGATGATCCATATAAGATTTTATCTCAGAGTAAAGCTTTGATATCCCCATTGTTTACAGGGGCAGGTATTAAAGTCAAGGTTATAGAAGCTTTGGCATGTGGCATTCCTGTTATTGGAACTGATATTGCTTTTGAAGGTCTTCCTCCTTTATTTAATTCCTTTATGCTCATTGCTGAGACGCCAAAGGATTATATTAGATGTATGGAATGTCTCAATATGAATATAGATGAAAGAATAAAAACGAAAGAAATGTTTATTAAGACATATCAATCGGATTCCATAACAAACTATATTAAAAGGATTTGAGTGATTTATTGTTGATATGTGTGAGTTTATTGTTTAGTCTTTACTGCCAGATTTAATATAACTACAATCATATAGTGAAAGTCTATATATTTAGTTTAATAGATATATTATTTGGAATTAATTTATTCAATTTTCCTTTGTTAATCCTCGATAAATATGCTTGATATTTCTATCATTACGGTCGGTATGAACCATCTTTTATACCTTAAAGTATTATTACGTTCTTTATATAAAGAGAATATTCCTCAAGCAAGTATTGAAATGATTTATGTGGATAATTGTTCATCAGATGGTACTGTTGAATATATCCGACAAAATTATCCTCAAGTAAGGATCGTTGAGAATCAAAAACCTTTAGGATTTGGAGAAAGGAGTATTAGCCTCAATAGGGAAATATATTGCTATTATTAATCCGGATATTGTTTTGCATAAAGGGAGTTTAGATTTTCTATATGAATATGTTGAAAAGCATCCTATTATAGGCATTACTGTACCAAAACTATTGAATCCAGATGGGACAGTTCAATATTCTGTGAGAAGTTTTATTACATTAAAAGTTCTGTTCTCTCGATTTTTATCTAAAGGTAATGATCAAACAACCAGTAAGATAGTGAATAAGTATCTTTGTAAAAACATGGATACAACAAAGATACAACCTGTAGATTGGGCTATTGGCGCAGCATTATTTATGCGGAGAGATTTTTATGCTTTTTTAGGCGGGTTTGATCAGAATTATTTTTTATATATGGAAGATGAAGATATTTGTCTTCGATCTTGGAAATGTAATCGTCCTGTCGTTTATTTTCCTGAATCTATAATGACTCATAACCATCTTCGTGGAAGTTCTAAAATCGGTCGAAAGGCGCTTCTTCATTTACAGAGTATGTTTGTTTTCTTTAAGAAACATGGATGTTCGATTGGAAGCTTTTGTTCTAAAATGCAAGCTTGCTCAAAACTAGAATATTATTAGAAGAATAAATGTGGTTTTATAGAAATAATATTAAAATCTATTATATAACATCGTTCTATGCAGGAGATCCAACGTTTTAATAAAGTTTTAAAATCTTGTGTCCTTTTTGGGGATATAATTTTGTTGAATTCATTGCTATGGGGATTTGAACTGGTTTTGGGCAGTCGCTTTTATTCTGGTAATTTAACTTCTCTTTATCAAGGGATGGTTCTGCTTAGTCTATGCTATCTGGTTTGCAATATTCAATCAGGGGTTATTTTGCATCATCCAGTTGTTCGTCCAGAACAGATTATGATTCGTGTACTTCGTAATATGGTTCCTTTTATTTTATTTTCCATTTGCTTTTTGTCTCTTTTCCATTTTGAATTTTTCCGCTCTCGGTTGTTCGGATTGTTTTATGTTGCTTTACTGATCATCTTGATTTGTTATCGTCTTGCTTTTCGTTATTTTTTGGAGCTTTATCGTGAAAAAGGAGGAAATGTTCGCATGGTTGTATTGGTGGGCAGTCACGAGAATATGCAGGAACTTTACCGTTCAATGACAGATGATCCAACTTCAGGCTACCGTGTAATGGGATATTTTGAAGATTCCCCATCCGATTATTATCCGGAAGAAGTTGCATATTTGGGACAGCCGAAAGAGGCGATTGAGTATTTAGAAAGAAATTCAGGTAAAATTGCACAACTCTACTGTAGTCTTCCTTCTGTACGGAGTGCGGAGATTGTTCCGATCATTAATTATTGCGAGAACCACTTGGTGCGTTTTTTTAGTGTTCCCAATGTCCGTAACTATTTAAAGCGCAGGATGTATTTTGATTTATTAGGTAATGTACCAGTATTATCTATTCGTCGTGAACCATTGGAACTTCGTGAGAATCGTGTTTTAAAACGATTTTTTGATATAATATTTTCATTGATATTCTTGTGTACTATTTTCCCTTTTGTTTATATAAT
>OAUS01000714.1_pt1 | contig 22301 bp, 10 predicted proteins | sample 1516801 | NCBI WGS metagenome assembly OAUS01 (sample SAMEA2580001, study PRJEB22360) | human gut metagenome | biome: human gut; feature: human-associated habitat; material: faeces | place: Denmark | collected 2008/2010
TAACGGTGAGGGGAACGGTTCTTGACAGTAATGGTGAGACAATCATTGGAGCCTCGGTAACTTTAAAAGGTAATAATTCAGTAGGTACGATCTCAGATATAGATGGCAATTTTGTGTTGACTGTGCCCAGTGAGAAGTCCGTCCTTATTGTTTCGTATGTAGGAATGAAACCACAGGAAGTGAAAGTATCTTCCAAAGGGATGATAAAAGTGACGTTGGAAGATGATACCAAACAACTGGAAGAAGTAGTAGTTGTAGGTTACGGACAACAGAAGAAAGCGTCAGTGGTAGGTGCTATCACGCAGACAAGTGGCAAGACACTGGAACGTGCCGGTGGTGTAACTAGTCTTGGTTCAGCATTGACAGGGTCTTTGCCGGGAGTTATTACTTCTGCTTCTTCTGGTATGCCTGGTGCAGAAGATCCTCAGATTATCATTCGTACACAGAGCTCGTGGAATAATAGTGAACCTTTAATATTGGTGGATGGTATTGAACGTGAGATGAGTTCGGTAGATATCTCGTCTGTAGAGAATATTTCAGTGCTAAAAGACGCCTCTGCTACGGCTGTTTATGGTGTGAAGGGTGCCAATGGTGTAATTCTTATAACTACCAAACGTGGTAAGGAAGGAAAAGCTAGTGTGCAAATCAAAGCTAATGTAACAGCAAAGGTGGCATCCAAACTACCGGAGAAGTATGATGCATACGATACTTTTTATCTGTTGAATAACTCTATTGAACGCGAGGCTTGTCTTAATCCTAATGGCTGGAATGACTATACTCCGACTTCCATTATTGATAAGTATCGTCATCCTGCCAATGCGGAAGAATGGGATCGTTATCCTAATACTGATTGGGAAAAAGCACTGTTTAATAGTACAGCCATGTCTTACAATACCAGTGTCAATGTTTCCGGAGGTACAAAAATTGTCAGTTATTTTGCAGCGGCTGATTTTGTAAGTGAGGGTGACTTGTTTAAAGTATATGATAACCGTCGTGGCTATGATTATGGTTTTGGCTATAATCGTATTAATGTGCGTAGTAATTTGGATTTCCAATTGACTAAAACTACAAAGTTTTCTACCAATCTATTTGGATCGAATGCTCAGCGTACCGTACCATGGGACTATAATGACCAAGATGCAACTTTTTGGGCAGCAGCCTATAAAAGTGCTCCTGATGCCATGCGTCCGATTTATTCTAACGGTATGTGGGGATGGTATCAACCTCGTGATGCCGATGTGCCTAACTCCGTATACAAACTGGCTGTAGCAGGGTCGGAGAAACGTACGACTACAAAGATGACTTCAGATTTTATCCTTGAGCAAGATTTGCATATGCTTACCAAAGGGCTGAAATTCAAAGCTAATTTCTCAATGGACTATACATTCGTTGAAAATAAGCGTGGTGTCAATGATATGTATCATAATTCTCAGCGTATGTGGGTTAGACCTGATACTGGAGAAATTATTTTGGAACAACCGGAGCTTGGTACCGGTTTGGATGCTATTATCAATCCTATCTATTGGGAACATCAGGCTGGTAGCGTGAATACTGGTGCTACTTATCGTAAGCTTTATTATTCCATGCAAATGGATTATGCACGAAATTTCGGTAAACATGAAGTGACTGCTCTTGCTCTTTTCAGTCGTTTGAAAGAAGCGTCGGGCAGTGTGTTCCCTATTTATCGTGAAGATTGGGTGTTTCGTTTAACTTATAATTATGCTATGCGCTACTTCTTTGAAACTAATGGTGCCTATAATGGTTCTGAGAAGTTCGGTCCTGATTACCGTTTTGCTTTTTTCCCTTCTTTTTCATTAGGATGGATGATTAGCGAGGAAAAAATTGTTAAGAACAATCTGAAATTTCTCGATATGTTGAAGTTACGAGCTTCTTGGGGTAGAGTGGGAGATGATGCGGTGGTTCAGCCTTGGCAAAGATTTACAGATGGTCGTTTCTTATATAAAAATCAGTTGGATTATGGAGGTAATACACTGATGGGTAATATTAAGCCTGCTAATACTCCTTATACTTACTACACAATCAGTCGACTGGGGAATCCTAATATCTCATGGGAAACTGTAGAAAAGAGAAATTTAGGTATTGATTATGCTTTTTTAGGAGGGGCGGTTGCCGGTTCGGTGGATATATTCAATGACACTCGTACTGATATTTTGGTGAAGGGAAGCGATAGAGCGATAGCTTCTTATTTTGGAACTGATGCTCCTTATGCTAATCTCGGTAAAGTGAGCAGTCATGGTTATGAGTTGGAGTTGAGATTGAACCATACTTTTAATAATGGTATTCGTGCTTGGCTCAATACTAGCATGACTCATGCTGTCAACAAAGTAAAATTCCGTGATGATGCACCTTTGAAACCTGATTACCAGAAAGGGGCGGGACACGCCATTAATCAGGTATATTCTTATATTGATCATGGTAATCTTGCTACATGGGATGACGTGATTGGAAGTCCGGTTTGGACAACGGGTAATGATGCAAAACTCCCTGGGGATTATAACATTGTCGATTTTAATGGTGACGGTGTAATTGATGCTGATGACCGTGCTCCCTATCAGTATTCTACGATGCCTCAGAATACTTACAATGCTTCAATTGGAGCTGAATGGAAGGGATTTAGCATTTTTGCACAGTTCTATGGAGTAAACAATGTGACTCGTGAAGTCAATTTCCCGACGTTCCGTAGCACTGCCCATGTAGCTTATGCTGAAGGTGATTATTGGACTCCCGATGGGAGTGCTACTCTGCCCGCACCGCGTTGGGGGACCACTATTGATCAAGCAGCATCAGGCACTAGATATTGGTACGATGGTTCTTATTTGCGTTTGAAAAACGTTGAATTGTCCTATACTTTCCAAAAATCAAACTGGTTGAAGAAGATGGGGATCAAAAACTGCCGTATATATCTGAACGGTGATAATCTTTATATGTGGACTAAAATGCCGGATGATCGCGAATCTAATACCGGATATAGTTCTTCTGATGGTGCTTATCCGACAATGCGCCGTTTCAATCTTGGTATCGACATTACTTTATAAATACTAAGTAAAGACTATGAATAAGTATATTAATAAAATATTCCTTACGTCGGTCATCACTTTGGCCGGTATGTTGGGAGCTACTTCTTGTACTGACTATTTGGACAAATCTCCATATAGTGACATTGAAGAGAATGATCCATATAAGAATTTCAAGAATTTCCAGGGATTTACCGAGGAACTCTATAACTGTATACCTGTTGTATCAAACAGTGAGTATCATACTAGTTTTAATTTTGGTGAGGAAGATTATTGGGAGCCACAGGAGCTTCGCCTCTTTGCCCGTAATATTGACTATGGTGATTTCTGGGGATGGACTACCTGTTATTATTCTTATCCTTCTTCTATACGTGGTGGAAAGGCTAATTCACAGGAACGCAGTGATAAGGGTAATCTGTGGAAACTTTGCTGGTATGGTATCCGTAAGGCTAACATTGGTATAGCTAATCTTGGTAATTTGGTAAGTGCTACAGAAGAAGAACGTAATCTTATTGAAGGACAACTTTATTTTTTCCGTGGATGGTTTCATTTTATGTTGATGGAATGGTGGGGTGGAATGCCTTATGTTGACCAAGTATTACCGCCGGATGTTGCTCCTGCATTATCCAGACTTACCTGGCAAGAGTGTGCTGAAAAATGTGTGGCTGATTTTGATCATGCTATTCCTTTGCTTCCCGTTGACTGGGACCAAACCACAGCTGGTAGAGCTACTCTTGGTTTGAATGATACTCGTATTAATAAAATTATGGCTTTGGCCTATAAAGGGAAGACATTGCTTTGGGCGGGTAGTCCGCTAATGAACTGGGCTTCCGGAGGTGACAAAGAGTATGATGCGGGACGTTGTAAGCGTGCAGCTGAAGCTTTTGGCGAAGCTTTGAAGATTGTTGAGGATACTAAACGCTATGAATTAGCAGATATGGAAAATTATAACGACCTGTTTGTCGTATACAATTCCGGCGGTAAGCTTAACGGGGTGAAAGAAGCTATCTTCCGCGAAAATTTAGTGCAGTATGATGGTCGTTGGAACTATAACATGAATACGGATTTTCGTCCGCGTTCTCATATCAATGCTGGTATTAAATGTTATCCGACTGCTAATTATGTAAATTATTTTGGTATGGCTAATGGCTATCCGATCAAAGATATGACAAAAGCCGATGCAGAATCAGGATATGATCCTAAGTATCCTTGGAAAAATCGTGATCCGCGTTTTTATAAAGACATCATATTTGACGGTGAATGGTGTGGAGAAACTGGAAACGGACAATATTGCCAGTTGTATACGAATGGAGCGGACAGTGAAGAGAAAGATCCACAGAAAGGGTGTTTTACAGGTTATATGAATAGTAAGCTCTGTCTAAAAATAGTGAATAATGCTAACGTCAGAGGTGCTCACTACGCTGTTTTAAGTTTGATGCGTTTAGCGGATGTTTATCTGATGTACTCGGAGGCAACGGCTGTAGGTTATGGTTCTCCGCAAAGTAAAGCTTCTAGCTTCTATATGACGGCTGAGGATGCTATCAATGAGATTCGTGATCGTGCCGGTGTGGCTCACGTACTTGATCGATTTACTGGAAATACGACAGACTTTCTTGGTGAGATTCGCCGCGAGCGTGCCGTAGAACTTGCTTTTGAGGGCTTTCGCTTTATGGATCTCCGTCGTTGGATGCTTCTTGATAAGAGTCCTTATACCTTGAAGACAAAGATTGAGTTTGACCGTGTACCTACCGCAAGCTATAACAAAGAGCATCCGGAGGAGAATGAAATCATGAATTTGAAAGAAGTGGTACTGGTGGAGAGAAAGTATACCGACAGACACTATTGGCTGCCATTACCCAAAGCAGATGTTTACTTGTATGAAGGCTTTGGCCAGAATCCGGGATGGTAATCATGACGTATTAACTAATAATGACGCGAAATATGAATAGAAAGTTTATATATATCGGCTGTACTGTTTTTGCCATGTCATTGCTTAGCATGACAGGTGTGCAGGCACAGGAGGAAAGCAAGGACAGCTTAGTGAATGTGGCTTTCGGCAAAGTTGCTCAGGAAGATTTGACTCATGCCATTTCTACTGTCAACACGTCAGAGCTGACAAAGAAGACTGCTAACAATAATAGCCTTGTGGGCCTTGAAAGTTTTGTCGGTGGTTACAATGGATCATCCCTTTGGGGACAAGGACCGTTGGTACTGGTAGACGGTGTGCCTCGTAGTGCATCAAGTGTAAAGGCTTCGGAAGTGGAAAGTATATCTATGCTGAAAGATGCGGCAGCTGTGGTACTCTATGGTAGCCGTGCCGCGAAAGGAGTAATTCTTATCACTACCAAGCGAGGCAAAGATTCACCCATGCATATCGATGTTCGTGCCAATGTAGGGGTGAATGTCCCGAAGGCTTATCCTAAGTACTTGGATGCAGATTGTTATATGACCATGTACAATGAAGCTTGTCGTAATGACGGTATAGCAGAAAGGTATGATGCCGGTACTATTTATAACACAGCAATGGGTACTAATCCTTATCGTTATCCGGACATAGACTTTTATAGTTCAGATTATTTAAGAAAGTTCTATACTAATTCTGATGTTACGGGTGAAGTGTATGGAGGTAATGAAAAGACTCATTATTACTTGAACTTCGGTATGAATTATGCTAATAGCCTGTTGAAATACGGTGAGTCAAAGAAAGCTTATGATATGAGTTTTAATGTACGTGGTAATGTGGATATGGCACTGGCTTCATGGCTTAAAGCAACTACTAATGCTGCTATTATCTTTGACAATAGTTATCAAGGCCGTGGTGACTTTTGGGGAGCGGCTTCTACATTGCGCCCCAACTGGTTTGCACCATTATTACCCATTGATATGATGGATCCTAATGTTGCATATATACAGGAATATATAACTAACAGCAATCATCTTATAGACGGTAAGTATCTGTTAGGAGGTACTTCGGCAGACACGACAAACCCGTTTTCCGAATTGCTTGCTGCTGGATATACGAAGGAAAAAGCACGTAGATTTATGTTTGATGTGGCTGTGATGGCGGATCTTGGAGGCTTGTTAAAGGGCTTATCTTTCAAAACTGCTTATAGCGTAGATTACACTTCTTATTATTCAGAAGCTTATGCTGAAAAGTATGCTATTTATGAGCCTAAATGGTCTAATGTGAATGGTAAAGATATGATTATCGGACTTACCAAATTCAATGATGATACAAAATCAACTAACGAATATGTAGGTAAATCGACTTACGACCAGACCATGACTTTCAGTGCACAGTTTGATTATAACCGTACATTTAAGACATTCCATAATGTATCTGCGACCTTGTTGGGATGGGGATATCAGACACAAAGTTCGGCTGATGAAGGTCATGAGAGTAGTGATTATCATCGTACCAGCAACGTAAATCTGGGATTGCGTGCTTCTTATAATTACGATCATAAATATTATGCAGACTTTAGTGGTGCTTTGGTACATTCAGCCAAGCTGCCGGAAGGAAATCGCAACGCTTTTTCTCCATCGGTCACTTTGGGATGGAGACTTAGTAAAGAGAAGTTTATGGAAAGTGTAGGCTTTGTGGACGATCTGAAGATTACGGCTTCTTATGCCAAGTTGCATCAGGATCTTGATATTTCTGATTACTATATGTATAAGGGCTATTTTTCTGACAAAGGCGGTTGGTTTCAATGGTATGACGGAACGGTGGGTGGTAATACGACCGGTTCAAAACGAGGTGACAATCCGAATCTTGACTTTATCACTCGTGAGGAAGTTCGTGCAGGTATAGACGCCACTTTATTCAATAGACTGTTGAGAATTAATGCGAACTATTTTACTCAGAAGACTAGTGGACTTCTAACTCAAGGTGCTTCTACTATTTATCCTTCGTTTTTCGATTTAGGTACAGATCTTTCATTTTTACCTTGGATCAATTATAATGAAGACAAACGTACTGGTTTTGATTTTTCACTAAGTGCAAATAAAAAGATAGGTGATTTCGACGTGACTCTCGGGTTTAATGGAATGGTATTTTCTTCAAAAGCTTCTATTCGTGATGAAGTGGCGAATGAGTCTTATTTGTTGCGCCAGGGGCGTGCACTTGATGCAACTTATGGATATGTTTGCGAAGGTTTCTTTCAAGATCAGGCTGATATCGAGAAACATGCCAAGCAGACATTCGGCACAGTTCGTCCCGGTGACCTGAAGTATAAGGATATCAATGGTGATGGTGTAATCAATAGTGATGACCAGATTGATCTGGGTGCAGGCGGGTGGTCTACATCACCATTTACTTTTGGTTTGAATTTGACATTGAAATACAAGAACTTTACTCTTTTTGCAATGGGATCGGGACAAACCGGTGCGGTGGCTTTTAAAAATAATTCTTATTACTGGAACAGAGGTACGAGCAAGTTCTCAGAAATCGTTATGGGACGTTGGACTGAAGAAACGAAAGAAACAGCTACTTATCCTCGTCTTTCTACCAGCAATGGTGATAATAACTTCCGTAATTCTACTTTCTGGATGTACAAGAATAATGTTTTCCGTTTGAGTAATGTGCAGCTTACTTATGATTTTCCTACAGATACTTTCAACGGAACTTTCATACGTGGACTTAGCTTGTATTGTGGTGGAAGCAACTTACTTACAATAGCAAAAGAACGTGAGTATATGGAGATGAGTTTGGGGGCTCCCCAATACCGGAATTTCTATCTAGGCTTTAAGGCCGCATTCTAAATCTAACTAAAAAAGATAGTACATAATATGAAAAAGAAAATAATATTTTTGGTAGCTGCTGCCTTGATGCTGAATAGTTGCGATGACCTTTTCGAGCCGGCCATCGAGAACTTCAAGGATGTGGAACAGATGTACGACGATGCTCAATATGCACAAGGCTTCCTGGTGAATGTGTACCGTTGCGTTCCGGGATACTATGATAATAGTGAATATGCAACAGATGATGCTGTCATTAATCAGAAGAACAATGCATTTCTCACGATGGCTACCGGTGGTTGGACTTCCCGGCTATGGACGCCTATCAATCAATGGACCAATTCGTTCAGTTCTATCCAGTATATCAATCTTTTCCTGGAAAATGTGGATAAGGTAAGGTGGTCGGATGATGCAGAGAAAGCACAATTGTTTGCTCGTCGTACCAAGGGGGAAGCTTATGGACTTCGCGGTATGTTTTTATACTATTTGCTTCGTGCACATGCTGGATTTGGAGAAAACGGAGAATTGCTCGGTGTACCTCGTTTGACAGAGTATCTTACTATAAACTCGGACCTTAATTTACCTCGTGCTTCGTTTGCTGATTGTGTACAGCAGATATATAGTGACTTGGAAAAAGCCGAAGAATTACTTCCTTGGGAGTATAATGATGTGAATGAGGTACCTGCCGATTTTCAGAGTATTACTCAGGATAAAGGTAAATATAATACTGTAATGGGAGAGAAGTCCCGTCAATTATTCAATGGTCTGATTGCACGTGCTTATCGTGTTCGTACAGCTCTTTTGGCTGCTAGTCCGGCTTTTCAGGATGCCTCTAATCCTGCTTCATGGGCCGATGCTGCTAATGCGGCTGCCGCTGTACTCAACTACAATGGAGGATTGGGCGGATTGGATGATAAAGGAGTGGAATATTATTCAAAAGAGGTAGTAGAGAACTTGCAAAAAGGCATTAATCCTAAAGAGATTATTTGGCGTGAAAATGTTAGTAATAGTGAGGCTGCCAATTCACAGGAGGCAAATAACTTTCCGCCTTCTTTGAATGGTAGTGGCAATATGAATCCGTCACAAAACCTTGTTGATGCGTTCCCTATGGCTAATGGGTATCCTATCTCGGACATTGTTAACAGTAACTATGATAAGAATAATCCTTATAATGGACGTGATCCTCGTTTGGCAAAATATATTATCTATAACGGAAGTATAGCTGGAGTAGGCGATATACCTATATATACAGGGCGCAAATCGGGCACTGATGACGGTATAGATGTGAAAGAGCAGAGATCTACACGTACCGGTTATTATATGAAGAAAAGACTGCGTATGGATGTAAATCGTGCGCTCGGATCGGTTACGAATCAGCAGCATTATATTCCACGTATTCGTTATACAGAGATGTATTTGGCTTATGCTGAAGCGGCTAATGAAGCGTGGGGACCTAAAGGAGATAATGGAAATGGTTATTCGGCTTATGATGTAATCAAGGCAATTCGTAAGCGTGCCGGTATAGGCGGTACTTCTGATCCTTATCTGGAACAATGTGCGGGCGATAGAGACAAAATGGCTAATCTTATTCGTAATGAACGTCGTCTGGAACTCTGTTTTGAAGGTTTCCGTTTCTGGGATATACGTCGTTGGAAAGAAAACTTGAACGAGCCGGTACGTGGTATCGACTGGGACAGAGATGGACATTCTTTTAATGAATTCGTTGTCGAAGAACGTAATTATGAAGATTACATGTATTATTGCCCGATTCCAAATTCTGAAATACTCAAGTTCAGCAACCTTGTACAAAATAGAGGGTGGAAATAATTATAGAATTATATTTAATTAAAAGTACGTTATGAAAAAGAACTTAGCATATATCGGACTGGTTTTATTGATCCTTACTTGGACGTCATGCGAAAGTAGTGACAATGAATTTCCTGATTTCGATTACCAGACAGTATATTTTGCCAACCAATACGGACTTCGTACCATTGAGCTTGGTGAGAGTGAATTTGTGGATAATACTCTTGACAATCAGCATAAAATGGTAATAAAAGCTGCTTGGGGTGGAGGATATACTAATAGAAACAATGTGGTGATAAACTTTAAAGTGGATGAGTCCTTGTGTGACAATCTTTATTTTAAAGATACAGATCAGCCTCTTGTCCCTATGCCGGCTTCTTATTACACGTTGGCTTCCGATCGAATTGCGATTCCTAAAGGGCAAATAATGGCGGGAGTAGAAGTGCAGTTGACGGATGATTTTTTTGCTGATGAAAAATCGATCAGTGAGAATTATGTCATTCCTTTGTTGATGACTAATGTTCAGGGGGCGGACTCTATTTTGCAAGGGAAGCCAGTTGTTGAAAATCCGGTGTTAACTAATGCCGGTGATTGGAGCATATTGCCGCAGAATTTTGTCTTGTATGCAGTGAAGTATGTGAATCCTTGGCACGGAGAGTACTTGCGTCGTGGTATTGATCATGCTACTGTAGCAGGTACATCAAAAGATATTATTCGCCATGAACAGTTTGTGGAAAATGATGAAGTTGTGAATATTTCTACTAAAAGTATGAAAGACAATCTTTTGACATTGAAAACCAAGGATGAAAGTGGTAAGGATATTAGCTATACTGTTCGTTTGTCATTTGCAGAAGATGGTTCGTGCACTGTACACTCTGGTTCGCAGAATGTAGTGGTAAGCGGTAGTGGCAAGTTTGTCAGCAAAGGTGAGAAAAATAGTCTTGGCGGAAAAGACAGGAATGCCATTTATCTTGACTATACAGTCAATTTGACAGACAATAACATTCAGCTTGCAACAAAAGACACTTTGGTGTTACGTACACGTAATGTGTATGGTGGCAAGTCACTCGAAGTAGTGAGAAAATGATGTTTTGATATGAACGTTAAAATCAAGAGTATATGAAATACATCAATAACAAGATAATTGCTTTTACACTGATCGTTGCGTCGATAATGTCGTGTACAGACGAATATAATTGCCAGCTTCAAGTAGAGAAACCACAGAATGCAGCTATCAACGAATATTTAGCTCAATTTGACCTGCTGAAGTCGTATATTGACCGTAGTGGCACACCTTTTCAGTTAGCTGTAAATGTACCGGGAAGCGAATTTGTAAAGAAAGAAATTGCATTCAGTACAGTGTTTACCAATTTTGATGCAGTGGATATGAACGGTTCTTACGATCCGCTAAATACACTAAAGGAGGACGGTACTTACAATTTTGGTGGCATGCAAACGGCTGCCGATGTAGCAGCGGCGTGACTCTTTATGGGGGGGTACTTTGTTCAAACCAAGGACAGCGTGCCGCATATTATAATAAGCTTATCGAGCCGATAGATATTCCGGTGGAAGTACAAAAAGGAACGACTAAATTGTTTAATTTCGAAAATGATGAAATTGGTACAAGTTATCCTATGACTGGCAATAGTTCGGCTGTAGTCGAAGAGGATCCTACTGGTGAAAGTGGACATGTTTTGCATGTGGGAACAGATGATGTAAAAGCAGCTTATTCTTATCCTAAGTTTCACGTAGTTTTACCTGGAGGTAGAAAGCTTGGTGACTATGTCAGATTGAATATAGATTTGCGTTTTGTAAAAGATCACGGAATTTATGGAACAGGTTTGCGAGTTTTCATTCAGGGACAGGAATTTAATTTAGGAACGAATGGAGCTACTTTCTGTGGTGCAGGTGACAAATGGAAACGTGAAGGAACAATTAATCTGAAAGATGCTACTGCTCCCGGATTGGTAGTACCCGAAAGTTTTGGAAGTCTGACAGAATTTGATTTAGCGATAGGTTCCGCATCGGGTGGCGCGCAATTTTATCTGGATAATATTTCTATGGACTATGAAGTATCCGGAAAAGGTACTACGGTTATCAATTTTGAAGGGGATAATCTGAATACAGTGTATCCTATGGTTGCTGGAGCTGGTGCTCCCAATAGCGGTACAGCTACTGTAGTAGAAGATCCAGAAAGAGAGACTGGTCATGTACTTTACATAGATCAGGCTTCGCATTACTTCCCGGAATTTACAGTTAAGTTAGCTGAAGGCAAGACCCTTGGAGATTATACCGGCATGTCAATGGATATGCGCCTTTTAAAAGGGATGTATGGTTATGGAATGTACGTGAAAATTAATGGTCAGTTATTAAATCTTCATCAAAATGCAGCTGCTTACGGTTACGCAGAGAATGATACTTGGAAACGTGATGGTGTATTTGTGACCTTTGTGAAGGAAGGTACTTACACTGCTTTGGGTGAAGCGGTTCCAGCTACTACAATTGAGATACCCAATGTAATGAAAGACCTCAATGAAATAACATTTGCGATCGGTTCCAGTTCTGGCAACTGGACAGCATACATCGATAATTTGATTTTTACATGGGAAGCCAAGCCGCAACATATCGAAAAGACTCCAGAAGAGAAAAAGGAAATCTTCACTAAAGAAATGGAAAAATGGATTGGTGGTATGGTGTATGCAGGTGTGAATGAAACGAAGAGTGTAAAAGCTTGGAATATAATTGGTAATCCTTTGGATAAGACTGTTAATGATAATACATTTAACTGGGGTGAATATTTGGGTGAAGTAGACTATGCACGTACCGCCGTGAAGATTGCCCGTGATACAGTGAAGAATGCCAATGTAGATCTTGAGCTTTTTGTCAGCAACACATTTGGTCAATATGATGAAATGGGGAATATGGCTGATGAACTCATATCTTTAGTTGATGCTTGGGAAGCAGACAACGTTACCAAAATTGACGGGTACAATATTCTTCTCAATGCAATTTATTCCAAAGATGTTGTTTTCCAGGAAGGCAATAAAACGATGATCACCAATCTGTTTGATAAATTAGGTAAGACTGGTAAACTGATACGGGTATCCGATCTTAGCATGATGGTTGAAGAACTGGATGGCAACTTTATTGCGATTAATAAATTAACAGAAGAAGATAGAGCTGCCGCTGCTTCTTATATGGCTTTTATCATGCAGGAGTATCGAAGACTTATTCCTGCAGACAAGCAATACGGAATCTCTATATCGGGTATTACAGAGACCAATACTGGTTATAAACTGTGTCCTTGGACATCGGACTATAACCGTAATGAAATGTATGAAGGTATAGTGGACGGATTGAAATAATCCTCTCCTCTGGATTAAAAGGACTATTTATATATGAAGAATATTACATTATTATTTTGTCTCTTTCTTGCGAATATCCTCTTGGGGGCTTGTTCGGGAGGGGAAGATGAAAAAAAAGAAATGGATGAAGGAAAGGGCGCGTATGCGCTCTTTCTTAAAAAATCCATTACTGTGAGTACTGGGGAAAGTCAGACGGATGTTGTGGTGGAATGGGCGAAGACTTCTTGGGAGATAATTCTTGGTGAAGGGGATATTGTAAAAAGCGTCACTCCTACATCAGGTGGCAGTAATACTGGGGAAAAACAGTACACGAAGGTTCGTGTATCTTGTGGTGCGAACAGTACGATGAAAAAGCGTACACAAACCATTCACTTATTCGATAAAACTAATGAAACAACTGTTGATTTGCTGGTAGAACAAGAACCGCCATTCAAGTCGGTTACACTAACTGTTGATCCTTCGGTGAAATATCAGCCGGTTGTAGGATTTGGCGGTATGTACAATCCGAAGATCTGGTGTGGTGACAATCTTATTTCTGCACCACAATTAGATAAAATGTATGGTGTCGGCGGATTGGGATATTCTATCCTTCGCTTGATGATTTATCCCAACGAATCAGATTGGAGTGCAGATGTAGAAGCAGCAAAGGCAGCACAAGCTAACGGAGCAATTATCTTTGCATGTCCATGGGATTGTACAGATGCGCTTGCAGATAAAATCACGGTGAATGGAAAGGAAATGAAACACCTTAAAAAAGAAAACTATGAAGCGTATGCAAACCATCTTATCCGTTATGTTACATTTATGAAGGGAAAAGGGGTGAACCTCTATGCGATTTCCGTCCAGAACGAACCGGATATGGAATTCACGTACTGGACTCCTTCTGAAGTAGTGGATTTTGTAAAACAATACGGAGCAAGGATACGGGAAACAGGAGTGAAGCTGATGTCACCGGAAGCCTGTGGTATGCAGCCTGAATATACTGATCCTATTATCAACAATGCCGAAGCATTTGCTCAAACGGATATTCTAGCCGGACATCTCTATCAAGGGTTTACAGATTTGAGTAGCGGATATGTTAAGAACCGCCACGATTACATCTGTGGTGTGTATTCACGTATTCAAGGAAAGACATGGTGGATGACAGAACATCTTTTTAATGACGGTGAGAATTCTGATGATTCTTCGAAATGGGAATTCCTGAAATGGCAATACAGTCTCAATCATCTTGGTAAAGAGATTCACATGTGTATGGAGGGGTATTGCAGTGCTTATATATATTGGTATTTGAAGCGCTTTTATGGTTTGATGGGCGATACGGACAAACGGAGTCCGACGAGTGAAGGAGAAATCACAAAGAATGGTTATATTATGGCTCATTATGCTCAATATGCAACAGAAACAACTCGTATTAAGGTAGTTACAAATAATGAAGAAGTCTGTGCTACTGCTTATTTGGATGAAAAGACCGGTGAAGTGACCATCGTATTATTGAATCTGAATGGTGCTTCTCAATGGCTGGAAATACCATTAGCAGGAATAAAAAAAGCAAGTGCCGTTGAAACGAACGAAACAAAAAATATGGAAGTGATCGATACTGGTTTGATGGAATCTGCTGAAGGTATAACGGTGTTGTTATCTGCTAACAGTATAACTTCAGTCAGATTGACATTTAAATGATAATAATAACTAGTTGGAATATGATGAATTTGTTAAATACGAAAAGTAAGCTATCATACCTACTTTTTCTCGGAATAGTATGCTGTGCATGTATTCTTGGTTCCTGTAAAGATGACGATGTCATTGATCCTGACGCTCCTTCCGTACCGAAACCCGGTACGGCTGTCGAGAATATTAATACTAATGTCAAGGCATTACGTAAGCTTATTGAGGCCAAACAACAGGACCTGGCTGTAAAGACATACAATCCGGTGAATAATGGCGCGAGTTATACGATTGAGTTGTCGGATGGTACAAGCTTCAGTATGTATGCTCAGATAGCAGCATTGGAAGGCGGAGGAGAGGATGTAGTTTATTCTCCAAAAGTAGGTGCCAAAGTAGAACATGATGAATATTATTGGACTCTTGATGATGCCTGGCTAACGTTTGAGAATGATGAAAAAGTCAAGGTGTTGGATGAAAACAATACAGTTGCACCGATAGTAGATATCAACACTGACGGCTATTGGACTGTAAAATACGGAGCTAAGTCTCGTACCCTTGACAAGGCGGTGAGCGGCAAACTTACCAGTCAGTTTAAACAAGTGAGTGCTATTGGTGACGAATCTGTCAGTTTCACTTTTACCGACCGGACACCTGTCATCGAACTGAATCTTTTTAAAGGAGATAATCCCGAAATTCCTCCGGTAACGGGGGCGTTACGCCGTCCTATTTCTCCTGAACAACCGGCATGGTTTGTTCATATCGATTCATGGAATTATGCCGATCCTCAGAAAATCATAGACCTTATCCCTGCAGATATTCGTCCGTTTACCATTTTTAATATCTCGTTGTCTGTAAGCCATGATGAGGCTACTGGGATCTATAATGTAAGCGAGTATGGTTATGAGATAGCAAAGTCGTGGTTGAGGACGTGTGCTGAAAATAATGTGTGGGCGATGGTGCAGCCTTCAAGCGGCGGTTTTAGTCATTTTAAGGATGTCAGCTTATATAGTCAATTTGAAAGTGACGATAAGGTTCGGGTATATGATGAGTTTTTCAGAGAATATCCCAACTTTCTTGGTTTCAATTATTGTGAGCAGTTTTGGGGGTATGATGACCAGTTCTCTGTATCGTGGTTACAACGAGTGGCTCACTGGAATCAACTTTTGAAACTTACTCATAAATATGGAGGATATCTGGTAGTTAGTTTCTGTGGTAATACTTGGTCGGCTAATATTAATCCTATTGCTCTTGTGAAGCGTAATTCTGATTTTGCCCAAACTGCCAAGTTGTACTCTGAAAATTTCATTATGTGTGAAAAATACACCACGCAAAGTGGCTTCTTCAATGTCGAAGGAATTTGTTTAGGCACGTGGCTCTCCGGTTTTGCAGGTCAGTACGGCATCCGTTTCGACCAATGCGGCTGGACAGAGGAGAAAGGACAGAATGGCGATAAGGATTTCCCGCCGGCTGCCGGTGCGCTGCCTATTATAGAGCATGTGATGCTGACAGGTCAGACTGTTATTGACGGACCTGAACTTATATGGCAGCAATGTTTTAAGGAGACGAATGCAGTCAGTGTAGGTGATGGTTATCAGAGCCGTAATTGGGAATGTTTTCCGCAATTTGTCAATATCAATATAGATATGTTCCGTAAGATTATTGATAAAACAATTCGTATTCCTTCCCGGAAAGAAGTTATTGACCGCACGAAAGTGGTGATTCTTCAAGATGTCTATTCCGGTGATGATAATGCTAAATACAGCAGCCCGAAGAATTTGCATGAAGGGCTTTACCTTCGCGATGATGATGGTAATCTTTGGGATAATCATTGTTACTTTAAGAAAACGGGCCGTTATCCTACGATTCCTGTTGCGTTCGAATTGTGTGACGATGTAGCTAATTCATTCCAGTATAAAATCAACCAATCAACTTTCGAAGGATCTTGGAGCGATGTAAATACTAAAGTTGGAAAATTCAACCGTTGGTTCCCGCAAGAGTATACGGGAGAACTTTATGCAGGACGTATAGAAAATGGTTGGGTGGTTTATAACGGACTTGCCGGAATACGGAATGCTGCAATTCCGTTTAAATACAATACATGTGACAAGATGGAATTGGCTTACTCCAAATATACTGTAAGTGTTATAAAAGAATATGCCAATAAGCTCACCTTCTACATGAATAACTATGACCCTAGTGGTTCGAGCAAGACGGAGGTAATCAAGATATATGGATGTACATCCAAACCAACTCATTCTGTGTCTTCCAGAGCCAATGGTACTGCACAAGTTTCCGAGAATTGGAAAGAAGATGTATATACGCTGACTGTCACTCATAACGGACCATTGGATTTGACGGTCAATTGTTCAGGAAAAGCCACCGATCGTTTAACTGTATCTACTGCAGCATCTATCCAGATTCCCGCTTCTCCACAAATTTATCAGGGCGCTTATCAGTATGAGGCTGAATGCTTTGATTTTAAAAATGTGACTAAGAGAGTGACAAAAGGAGATTCGGAGCCGATACGTAACTACACAGCACAGGGATATATAAATTTTGGTGCTAGTTCTGCAGCTGCCGTACGTGATGCTGTTACTGCACTGGAAGATGGTGTATATACAATCCGTATTCGCTACCGTGCTCCGTCGGCTACAGTCAATACCGTAGATATGTATATAAACAATACCAAAGTAGGTACTCCGGAGTTTGCACAAACTGATAATGACAATACTGTATGGAATACAGCCTTAATGTCGGTTTCCTTACGAAAAGGGGCAAATACGTTTGAATTGAAAGCCAATTCATCAGGTGCCGGTGACTTGTATCTCGACAACATTGTTATCGAAAGAAAATAAGAATTCTCTTAAATTCGATTATCCGCATTTTACAAGTAGTATCTTGCGGATAATTGTTTTTAGGACAGTATGTAACTAGAAAATAATGAAGAACATGTTTTTGAGTCGGATAATAATTATATTTCTATTCTTATGTGTATCTGTTTTGAATGCTGCGGAACCATTTGTCACTTTTATATCAGCGGATGCCAAGTTACCTTTGGTTACACCACAAAACAGATCGTTCTCTATTTGGTGTGATGATGCAGAACATCGTGGGGTGCTGTTAGCGGTGCGTAATTTACAAACGGATTTTGAAAAAGTGACTACTGTAAAACCCGAATTATCGAATATTGCGGGAAAAGAAGTGCGTATTATCATAGGTTCGTTTGACAAAAGCCCACTTATACGTCAATTAGTAAAAACAGGAAAACTGGATGGTAAAGAATTGAGAGGTAAGAATGAAAAATATATAATCACCACTCTTCATGCTCCTTTGGAAGGTTTACAGGGAGATGTGCTGCTGATTGCTGGAAGTGATAAGCGTGGAACGATTTATGGTATTTATGAATTGTCAAAACAAATAGGGATTTCTCCTTGGTACTGGTGGCTTGATGTTCCGCCGGTAAAGCATCAGGCTATTTATATTAAAGAAGGTGTTTATACTGATGGTGAACCGGCTGTAAAATACCGTGGCATTTTCATTAATGATGAATGGCCTTGTATGGGAGGTTGGACAACTGAAAAGTTCGGAGGATTTAACAGTAAGATGTATGTGCATGTCTACGAACTTCTCCTCCGTTTGAAAGCTAATTTTCTATGGCCGGCCATGTGGAGTGCAGCATTTTATGCAGATGATCCGATGAATAGTCCTTTAGCTGATGAAATGGGGATTATAATCGGGACTTCCCATCACGAACCGATGGCACGTAATCACCAGGAATATGCCCGTAATCGTAAGTTGTATGGTGAGTGGAACTATCAGAGGAATAAAGAGGGAGTAGAACGTTTTTTCCGTGAGGGTATCAAGCGAATGAATGGAAAGGAAGAAGTAATTACTATCGCTATGCGTGGTGACGGTGATGCTCCGATGGGACCCGATACAGATACGCATCTATTGGAGGAAATCGTAAAAGGACAGCGTAAAATAATAGCAGATGTAACAGGTAAACCTGCTTGTAAGACTCCACAATTGTGGGCACTTTATAGTGAAGTACTGGAATATTATGATAAGGGAATGAAAATACCTGATGATGTCATGATTTTGCTTTGTGATGATAATTGGGGGAATGTACGTCGTTTACCAGATTTAAAGGATAAACGGCATCCTGGTGGATATGGTATGTATTATCATGTAGATTTACATGGAGCACCACGTGCCTATCAATGGCTGAATATGACACAGATCCAGCATATGTGGGAACAATTATATTTGACTTATTCTTATGGTGTGGATAAAATGTGGATTCTAAATGTGGGGGACTTGAAACCGAATGAATTTCCTGTTGATTTTTTCTTGAATATGGCATGGAATCCTGGACACCTTACGGCTGATAATTTACAGGAATATACTTGTAGTTTCTGTAAACAACAGTTTGGGGATAACTATGCAGTAGAAGCCGCTCGCATCTTAAATCTGTATTGTAAATATGCTGCTCGCGTAACTGCAGAAATGTTGGATAGCCAAACTTATAATCTTTCCAGTGGAGAATTTAAGGCTGTAACAGATGAATTTCTTGCTTTGGAGGCGCATGCCTATCGTCAGTTTATGACTTTACCGGAAGAATTGAAGGATACATATAAAGAACTCATTCTTTTTCCTGTTCAGGCCATGGCAAACCTTTATGAGATGTATTATGCGGTTGCTATGAATCATAAGTTAGCATCTGAGGGTGATCCACGTGCCAATGAATGGGCAGATAGAGTGGAGTATTGTTTCAGGTATGATGCGGAACTTTGCTATGACTATAATAACAATATAGCTGATGGAAAATGGAATCATTTAATGGATCAGACGCACATCGGTTATACAAGCTGGGATGAGCCTAAAGGAGGAAATATAATGCCCGAAATCATAAGAGTGGATGTCTCTGCATATAAGCCGGGAGGATATGAGTATAAGGAGAAAGGTGGGGTGGTAGTAATGGAAGCGGAACGTTTTGCAGAATGTACACAAGGGAATAAGACGGAGTGGACAGTTATTCCTGACTTGGGACGTACTCTTTCTGGTTTGTCGTTGATGCCCTATACACAACCTGTAACAGGAGCTTCATTGACATATCGCATGAAGCTTAATTCTGAGATGAAAAATATACGTGTAAGATTAATCTTGGATAGTACTTTGCCTTTTATAAAAGGAGGACATAGTTATGCTATCAGTTTGGATGGTGGTAAAGAACAAATAGTAAATTACAATTCAGAGATGACTTGGGCTAATTGTTATACGAAGATGTATCCCGCCGGTGCTGCGCGGTTGATAGAGTCGGTGGTGGATTTTTCCAATGTTAATCTGAAAGAAGGAATACATGCATTAATTATTCGTCCGTTAAGCCCTGCTATTGTATTGCATAAAATTATAATTGATTGTGGTAGTGATGAAGTCAGTCGATTGAATCTTCAGGAAAGTCCTTATCGCAAGGTTACGCATTAATTAATATTTATGATATAGATACGCAAATGAAGAAGATTATTGTCTTATGTTGTTTATTATGTGCAGGCATATTTGCCTTTGCACAAGACCCGAATTTCCATATTTATCTTTGTCTAGGACAATCCAATATGGAAGGGAATGCAAAGATCGAGGCCCAGGATACGTGCAATGTCAATGAACGCTTTCTGATGATGGCGGCTGTTGATTGTCCGTCTTTGGGACGTGTCAAAGGACAGTGGTATAAGGCTGTTCCTCCGTTGGTACGTTGCCATACAGGGTTAACACCGGCCGATTATTTCGGACGTACGTTAGTGGAAAGGCTGCCTGATAATATTAAGGTAGGTGTCATCAATGTAGCTGTAGGTGGTTGCAGGATTGAACTGTTTGATGAGGAGAATTGCGAAGAGCATATTGCCTCTCAACCGGAATGGCTGAAAAATACCGCGAAAGCGTATGGTAATAATCCTTACCGTAGACTAAAAGAATTGGCTGTAGAAGCACAGAAAGCCGGTGTGATTAAAGGTATCCTCTTGCATCAAGGCGAGTCTAATACCGGTGATAAAGAGTGGCCTCAAAAAGTAAAGAGAGTCTATGAGAATTTGTTGAGGGATTTGAATCTTCAGGCAAAAGATGTTCCTTTGTTGGCGGGAGAAGTGGTGCATGCCGACCAGAATGGCAGATGTGCAAGCATGAATGAGATAATCAATACGCTGCCGCAAGTGATTCTGACCGCATACGTGATTCCTTCTTCGGGCTGTCCTGCCGCAGAAGATAATTTGCATTTCACGGCAGAAGGATACAGGAAATTGGGAGTGCGGTATGCCGAGAAACGACTCCTTTTGTTGGAGAAGGAACTAAACTCCGGGATTACTACCGAACCGGTATCCACTAATATTCCGGGATATGACTATCCCCGGGTGGATAAAGAGGGGCGTGCTCATTTTCGTTTCTATGCTCCGCAGGCTAACAGGCTACAAGTGGATTGTTGCGGAAAGAAGTATGATATGTGGAAAGATACCGGAGGACTCTGGACGGCAACGACCAACCCTCTGCCTGTAGGATTCCATTATTATTTCCTGATTGCAGACGGGGTGTCGGTAACAGATCCTTCCAGTTATACGTTCTTCGGTTGTTGCCGTATGGCAAGTGGCATCGAAATCCCTGAAGGTGAGGAGGGGGATTATTATCGTCCTCAACAGGTACCTCACGGGCAGGTTCGTTCCTGTACGTATTACTCCGAAACGCAGAAAGAGTTCCGTCGGTGTATGGTATATACGCCGGCAGAGTATGAAACTCATCCGAAGAAGCGCTATCCGGTATTGTATCTGCAACATGGCATGGGTGAAGATGAAACCGGCTGGAGCACGCAGGGAAAGATGAATCATATTATGGACAACCTGATTGCATCCGGTCAGTGTGTGCCGATGCTCGTGGTGATGGATAGCGGTGATGTGGAAGCTCCGTTCCGGCCGCGTCCGGGAAAAGATGTGAACGAGGAGCGGGCTTTGTATGGCGCCACCTTTTATGACGTTATTCTGAAAGACCTGATTCCTATGATAGACCGGACATTCCGTACGAAAACCGACCGCGAACACCGTGCTATGGCAGGACTCTCGTGGGGAGGACATCAGACTTTCAATACGGTTCTGCCTCATCTCGATAAGTTTTCTTATATCGGAAGTTTCAGCGGGGCGATTTTTGGTCTGGATATGAAGACTTGTTTTAACGGAGTGTTTGCGGATGCGGACAAGTTCAATAAGAAAGTGAATTATTTCTTTCTCGGCTGTGGCACGGAGGAACAAATGGGAACAAAGAAGATGGTGGATTCACTCCGGAAACTGGGTATCGAGGTTGATTATTATGAATCGCAAGGCACAGCGCATGAATGGCTCACGTGGAGACGTTGCCTGAAAGAATTTGTACCACATTTATTTAAACACTGAAAATAGCATGAAAATGAAATCTACATTTATCGCAGCTACATTGTTGCTCGTTTCGGTTATGACCGAAGGAGGACTGTCAGCGCAAAACCCGATTGTGCAAACTTGCTTTACTACAGACCCGGCTCCTATGGTACACGACGGCACCTTGTATGTGTATACGGGACACGATGAAGACAAAGCGGATTTTTTCTGGATGCAGGAATGGCGTGTATATTCTACCAAAGATATGGTGAACTGGACCGATCACGGCTCTCCTCTTGCCATCG
>OAUS01000740.1_pt1 | contig 21629 bp, 16 predicted proteins | sample 1516801 | NCBI WGS metagenome assembly OAUS01 (sample SAMEA2580001, study PRJEB22360) | human gut metagenome | biome: human gut; feature: human-associated habitat; material: faeces | place: Denmark | collected 2008/2010
TCATAGCTACAGCTTCTTCTTCTGTTCTCATTCCCTCATCAACAAGGTCACAAGCGATCTTTAAAGCAGCCTGTGCTGTTCTCTTACCATTACGTGTCTGAAGCATATACAGTTTACCATGTTCTACAGTAAACTCCATATCCTGCATATCTCTGTAGTGTTTCTCCAGAGTATTGCATACTTCTTTAAACTGAGCAAATGCTTCCGGGAATTTCTGTTCCATTTCGGAAATGTGCATTGGAGTACGAACTCCGGCAACAACGTCTTCTCCCTGTGCGTTTGTCAGGAACTCTCCAAAGAGTCCGTTCTCTCCTGTAGCAGGGTCTCTTGTAAATGCAACACCTGTTCCACAGTCATCTCCCATGTTACCGAATGCCATCATCTGTACGTTAACAGCAGTTCCCCATGAATATGGGATATCGTTGTCACGACGGTATACATTCGCTCTCGGGTTGTCCCATGAACGGAATACAGCTTTTACAGCTCCCATCAACTGCTCTTTTGCGTCTGAAGGGAAATCTGTACCGATTTTTTCTTTATATTCAGCTTTGAACTGTCCTGCTAAAGTCTTTAAGTCTTCTGCTGTCAGTTCAACGTCAAGGCTTACACCTTTTTCTTCTTTCATCTTGTCGATGAGCTCTTCGAAGTATTTTTTACCTACTTCCATAACTACGTCAGAATACATCTGAATGAATCTTCTGTAGCAGTCCCAAGCCCAGCGTGCATTTCCGGATGCCTCTGCCAGAGTCTCAACAACTTCTTCGTTTAATCCAAGGTTGAGGATTGTATCCATCATACCAGGCATAGAAGCTCTTGCTCCGGAACGTACGGAAACGAGCAGCGGATTTTCTTTATCTCCGAATTTCTTTCCTGTGATTTCTTCCAGTTTTACGATTGCATCCATGATCTGCGCCATAATCTCATCATTGATCTTTCTGCCATCTTCGTAATACTGTGTACAAGCTTCTGTTGTAACTGTGAATCCCTGTGGTACCGGGAGTCCCAGACTTGTCATTTCTGCAAGGTTTGCGCCTTTTCCACCGAGAAGGTTTCTCATTGTTGCATTACCCTCGGTGAACATATACACCCATTTTGTTGCCATTTTTAAACGACCTCCTAATATAATTTTTTTCAAATAAATTTGCACTAAGTCGCATATAATATTTTAATGGTTTTGCCGAAATACGTCAAGCCTTTTGTACATAATTATGTACAATTTTTACATCTATTTTTTGGTTATTTTAATCATTCCACCTTTTATTTTTCAGCATTTAACAAATATATTGTCGTGAATCTCGCAAAAAAACTATGCATTTTGCACAATTCCAACAAATCCCATCACATAAAAAGAAGATACCCCTCACGAAGTATCTTCTCACCCTGTCTTTTATTTCATATCTTTTAAGAATGCGCAGTATCCACGATATGCTTCATATACATCCGCCTTGCTTGAAAGTTCCCATGGAGAATGCATGCTCAGCACTGCAACACCGCCATCGATCACTTCCATTCCGAAGTTTGCAAGAATGTATGCGATTGTTCCGCCGCCGCCGGCATCGATCTTGCCCATCTCTGTCAGCTGGAATGCAACCTGATTTTCATCAAATACATGTCTCAGTCTTGCAATGTACTCTGCATTGGCATCATTAGATCCACCTTTTCCTCTGGATCCCGTATGCTTATTGAGCACCATACCTTTTCCAAAGAACGGATTAGATCTCTTGTCATAAACATCCGCATGCATCGGATCAAATGCAGCTCCCACATCCGATGAGATCATGGTAGAATTTGCCATTGCACGGCGAAGTTTTAATTCAGAAAACTCTCCGCACTTGTCCAAAATCTCTGCAACAGCATTTTCAAAGAAACGAGACTGCATTCCAGTTGCTCCAACACTTCCGATTTCTTCTTTATCTACAAGGATACAGCAGGATGTTCTCTTTTTGTTTTCTGTATGGAACATTGCCATCAAAGAAGTAAAGGCACAAACTCTGTCATCCTGTCCATATGCCATTACCATGCTTCTATCCAGACCGCAGTCGCGTGCTTTGCCTGCTGGAACGATTTCCAACTCTGCTGACATCAGATCCTCTTTCTCGATATCATATGTCTCTTTTAACAGCTTCAGTATATGTGCTACAACCGCATCTTTTTCCTCACCACAAAGTGGTGCGCTTCCTACCAGAATATCCAGAGCTTCCCCTTCGATGACGGATGCCGCTGTCTTTTCCATCTGTTTGGATCCAAGATGTGGCAGAAGGTCTGTGATCGCAAATATTGGATCTTCTTCTTTTTCGCCAATCACTACGTTGAATTTTGTTCCATCTTTTTTCACTACTACACCGTGAATAGCCAATGGAAGTGTCACCCACTGATATTTTTTGATTCCGCCATAGTAGTGTGTATCAAAATATGCAAATCCACTTTCCTCATACAACGGATTCTGTTTGAGATCCAAACGCGGAGAATCCACATGCGCTCCTAAAATATTCATTCCGTTTTCCAGTGGATCCTCACCGATCTGGAACAATACGATAGATTTTCCCATCCAGTCCAGGTATACTTTATCTCCTGCCTGCAATGTATCTTTCTGATTCAAGTCTACATAGCCCTCTTTTTCTGCAAGGCGGATCACTTCTGTCACGCATTCTCTCTCCGTTTTTCCTGCGTCAAGAAAATCTTTGTAATCTGCTGTCAGAGTTTCAAGCTCTGCAAGCTGTGTGTCGTTATATATCTCCCATAATGTTTTTTCCATAGCTGTTTTTCTGTCCTTTCTGTTGTCTTTTCTCCATATTATACTATCTCTTCCCCACAAATACAAGAGAGGACACAGCAAGCTTATAGGAACTTTGATTTTCTACCAGACAATCTGCATCTTTTTTACCGGCTGTCCTGTTAATTCCTGACTTCTTTCATCAACTCCTCCCATTCCTATAAAAAGCGTACTTGATGAAGAATCCCATATTTTTTCCCCTTGCTGATTCACCACCTGAAATGCAGCTTTTGGTATTGTGATCGTCACTTCTGTTTTTTTCCTTGCCACAAAATCTGATTTTGCGAACCCACACAACACCGGGTTTGGTGGAGCAAAAGATGAATCGTTATTCTGAATATAAACTTGCACAACGTCCCGAATGGTTCTGGCCGAAACGTTTTCTACCATTACCTGAATAATCAGATCTTCTGTCCTTTTTGGCTGTTTGACAAATTCTGTCTTTATAACTCTTGCTTCGCCATAGGTCAGTCCGTATCCAAATGGATAGAGTGGTTTCTCCTCAAGATATCGATATGTCCTGCCTCGCATAGAATAATCCTCAAACGCTGGTAATGTATCAAGACTTTGATAGAATGTAACTGGAAGTTTTCCACTTGGCGATACCTCTCCGAACAGAATTTTTGCCAATGCAGCGCCTCCTTGTGCACCTGGATACCAGGCCTGAATTACCGCTGCTGCTTTTTCATCAGCCAGAGACAGCTTCATGGCACTTCCTGTAAAATTGCAGACAATAACCGGTGTATCTGTATTCAAAACTGCATCCATCAATCTTTTCTGTCCTTGTGGAAATTCCAAATCCTTTTTATCGCCAGAGGCATATGCATTTCCTGTATCACCTTCTTCCCCCTCCAGGCTTTCATCCAACCCCACGCAGAGAATGACGACATCGCAATATTCCGTTACGCTCAAAGCCTCACTGATGCGATCATCTTTTTGAGCTAACTGTTCCTCTTTATCCAGATATAAATGACTGCCCTGCGAGTACAAGATTCTTACTTCATTTCCTACATAATCCTGGATTCCTTCTAGGATTGTCACATAACGTGACGCCGTTCCATGGTAGTTCCCATCCAAAGAACTTCTGTTATTCGCATTTGGTCCAATCACCCCAATTGTCTTTACTTCCCTTTTGTTCAATGGAAGCACACCGTTGTTTTTTAAAAGAACAATACTCTCCTGTGCTGCTTTTTCACATAATTCCAAATGTTCTCTGGACTCTACACATGTATATGGAATTTTATCATATTCCGTTTTTTCAAACATTCCCAGCAAAAACCTTGTTGTGAAGAGGCGCACAGCCGCTTTTTTTATCGTTTCTTTCTTTACAAGATGCTTATTAAATGCCTCTTTTAAGCACAAGTAAGTACATCCACAATTTAAATCGCATCCCCTGTTCAATGCAAGAGCGGAGGATTCCACACCACTACTGGTCACATGGTGATGATCATGAAAATCTCGAATGGCCCAACAATCGGATACATAATGCCCCTGGAATTTCCACTTTTCTCTTAAAATTTCACCTATCAATTCTTCACTTGCACAACATGGCTCACCATTTGTACGATTATACGCCCCCATAACAGCTTCTACTTTTGCTTCTTTTACGCACGCTTCAAATGCAGGCAGATACGTCTCATACATATCTTTTTTTGTTGCCACCGCATTAAATGAATGACGTAATGCTTCCGGTCCTGAGTGGACAGCAAAATGCTTTGCGCAAAAGAACCGGATCCTCTCCATAAGTCTCATGGCCACGTCCCCAACGAGGATCTCGGAAAATATTTACATTTGGTGACCATAGCGTCAGTCCTTTATAAATATCCCTGTCTTCATGCTTTATAGACTCATTATATTTTGCCCTCGCCTCATCTGAAATCGCATTTCCAACTTCTTTCATCATTTCCGGATTCCAGGCTGCCGCCATACCGATTGCCTGTGGGAACACAGTAGCCGTTCCTGCTCTCGCCACTCCATGGAGCCCTCCACTCCATGGAGCCCTTCATTCCACCAGTTATACGCTGGAACATGAAGTCTTTCAATTGCCGGTGCATCAAACTTCAACTGACCTATCATTTCATCCACTGTCATTTTATCTACAAGTGCCTCTGCCATTTGCTGCGCATTTTTTCTATCTATCATACCTCTCACCTCGCTTATCTTTTTTCCATTCTTATCCATATTTTATTTTTTCTCAGGCACTCTTTTTATCCGTTTTCACTTTGATAATGCCTTTCACTATGTTTGATTTATCTTCCACACAAGTCGTCAGTGCCTGCTGTATATCATCCAATTCAAAATAATCTGTTACCACCTTTTGAATGTCAATTTTTCCAGATGCGACTGCCTCGATTGCCATGGGATAAATATTGCGATAGCGAAATACCGTCTTGAAAGTAAGTTCCTTATCCAATGCCGTCCCGATTGGAAGTGTCATTTCTCCCGAAGCGCTATATCCTACAAATACAATTGTTGCGCCTTTGTTTGCTCCCTGAATCAACTGAGTTGCCGTAATCTGAGTTCCGGCAGTCTCTATTCCCAAATCAAACCCTCGGCCTTCTGTCAACTGCATCATTCTCTCTACAGTATTTTCTTCTTTTCCATTGATTACTGCTGTTGCTCCCACTTCCAGAGCCTTCTGGAGTCTCTTTTCTATAATATCTACAACAATAATCTGTGATACCCCCATTGCTTTTAATGACAATACTGTCGTAAGACCGATACATCCCGCTCCTGTTACAACTGCTGTCTGACCCAAATGGGCATTTCCCTGATTCGCCGCATGCATTCCCACTGCCAGCGGTTCTATCAATGCTCCCTCCAATGTACTTACTTGATCGGGAAGCAAAAAGCAAAGTCCGGCTTCATGTGCCACGTATTCTTGAAATACACCGTCAACCGGCGGCGTTGCAAAAAATTTCACGTCCTTGCAGAGGTTGTATCTGCCAGATTTGCAAAATTCACAAACACCACATGTTTTCCCCGGTTCCATGCACACTCTGTCGCCTTTCTTCAGATGTTTCACATTTTTTCCTGTTTCCACAACCGTTCCGGCAGCCTCATGTCCCAGTACAAACGGTGGCTTCACCACAAAATCACCAATCCGCCCAGATTCAAAATAATGCAGATCCGAACCACATATTCCCACATATTCAACTTGTACAAGAACCTCGTCATCTTCCAGAATCGGAATATCCCTGTTTTCTATCACAACTTTTTGAAGACTTGTCATCACCGCTGTTTTCATTTGATTCTTCATATTCTGTAACATCCTTCCTGTTTATTCTCATGCTCTCTTTTGGACCAAGGTAAGACTCTTTTTTTACGGTATCGATAGGATACAAAACCAACCGTTGCAATACAATTCCGGCCTCTCTGGCTGAAATTTGAATTTTATTCACTCCCTTCTCCAGCATTACTTTTCCTCTTCCAACGTGCTCTTGATTTAATACGGCTTCTTTCCATGAACTGCAGCTTACTTCACCACTTTTATAGTCTTTTCCTGTAAATCCAATCTCTTCTTCCTGCTTTCCATTCACACTGACCCCCATTCGAAGTTCTCCTCCATAAACAAGAGGATTGGCCGGCGATGTATGCAATTCTAAACAATAGGTTCCCGACATCTCCGAGCAAATCTGATATATTACAGCCGGTGCATGGTGTTCTGATAAAAAAGAAGCTGTCACAGGAAATACTTTTATTCCGCTGTCGTATTTTCCGAATTGTTTCAATTCTTTAAATTCTGCCGTTTCTCCTTGAAAAATTCCTCCTTTTGCTTCCGTAAAATGCACTGCATCCAAAACAAACATTCCGTTTTCCGCAACAAACGTTCCATCTGGAACATCCAATCTTTCTTTTTTGGAAGCAGTAACAATTACCGGTACAAATTCCGTATCCGTACAAATCTCAAACTGGTATTCTTCTTCCTGCCCAACCAGCAATTTTTCTTTATCCACTGTAAGAATGAGTTCTTCCTGGTATTTTGTCGCACCTGACCTTTGGGAAAAAGAAATCCAGTCACATGACTTTCGTTCGGTTTCTCTTGCAACACCATCCATTCCTACAATTCTGGCACTTTCAGAAATTCGCCATTTCAATACCTCCTGCCCTCCATTCGCAATTTGAATCTTTACACAATTGCATTCTGATTCGGCAAAATCTTTTATAACTAACGGCTTTGGAAAATATTGATTTGTATACGTTCTAATTTCATCTGCCCGAGATACGATAAGTCGTGCTTTTTCGGGAAGTCTGATTGTATGCCGAACTGGATAGCGCCAGTCTTCATCGTTCCAGTTTGTAAACCCTATATGGGATGCTAATTGCATTCCATTCCACTTTCCCTGATTGAAATTTCCCATCTCATTTGCCAGAATCTGATCTTTTTCAATACAATCTTCTGCCATTTTTCCATATACGTTTGCCACTGCTTTTCCCTGCGAAGCATAAAGATGGTTTTTCCCGGAATATAAATGCATTTTTAGAAGATTCAACGATGCCGCTGCCGGAAAATAAATCATGCTATAGTATGCATCTTCCATTTTTTTATCTGCCAGTCTCCTGTAGACTTCTTCATTTTTGTTTTCCAAACAGTCACAAAGTCTCAGTAATCCTTCACTCTCTGATTCGTGAGCCGGATGATAAATCTGATCATTCAATGCTTCAGGCCTTCTAAGAGCATTTAAACGCAGATATCCCTCCAAAACTTCCCGAATCGTTTTGCGTTCCTTCTGTGAGGTATATGATCCAAACACTTTATCAATCCACATTTTTGTATAGATTTGTGCACTGTTCATAATCTTGGACCCCCAGGTTTCAAAATCATACGCCAAACTCATAAAGTAGTTCAATGGAATTTCCTGAAACTTAACATCGCCTACATTTACGATCCATAACTGACGAATCCCGTATTCATACGCTTCTGTCATTTGTTCCCATATTTTCATAAGAGGTGTGGACGCAACCCATTCATAGGAAATCGGATCCCCGTGATAATCCAAATGATAATACATTCCAAACCCACCTGGATGATTTTTTTCAAACTGTTCTGGAAGAGTTCTCATATTTCCAAAATTATCATCACATAAAAGAAGTGTAACATCTTCTAACTCTTTGAATCCTCTAAGTCCCTCCCCCTCTTCACCAAAGTAATAATCTTCTACTTCCTTATATACTGCAAACAATTGAGGAACTTTTTTCTCCTTCTTCTCCAGTATGGATCTTATTAGTTCACGTTGTTTTGTAATGACCTCTTTAAGAAGACGTACATTTTCTGAAATTGTTGCATTATATCCCAATATCTTGCTATCGTTTTCTCCTCGCATTCCAATCGTCGGAAAGACACGATATCCTTGACTCCTTTTCAGTCCATCTTCCCAGAATTTTATAATTCCTTCTTTATTTGTCTTGTAACTCCACGCATCTCCATACGGACTTCCTTTTCCTCTTACCTTACTATACTCTGCACCAGATCTCATACATGGCTCGTGATGTGACATTCCTATGTATATGCCATATTCATCTGCCAGTTTCATAGATTCCATTCCCGGTCCATCTAACATAAAACAGGAACTCCACATTGCTGGCCAGAGATAATTCCCCTTCATACGTAAAAGATACTCGAAAATATGATCATACATTTCTGCATTAAATCCACCAAAGTGTGATGTTGTCCATGTTCCAAAACATGGCCATTCATCATTGATAAAAAATCCTCGATACGCAACCGACGGCTCTTTTGAAATATAATTATCCTTGTCATCTATGATTACCAGATTTCTTTTTTTGTAAGGACAATCCCCCCAATATAGCATTGGCGTCACACCAAGAAGTTCTGAAAGATGAAATAATCCGTAAATTGTTCCCAGCCTATCACTTCCGTATATAACAAGCGCATTTTCAGCCTCCTCCAAAACATTTTCTCTGATAAGAAATGCATAAGATTCTTTTTTCCCCTTGACCCGTTTCAGTTCTGGAATCTCATATAAAAGCTTTTCTGCCCTTTCTCCGCAGCCATCCGTCGCAACAAATACCGCCTGAGAATGATGCTGTGTATCTTTTTTTCCCTTTGCACATATCTCCACAACTGAAACTTCCGTCTGGGTATCTGTAACACCGATCACATCACGGCTTACTTTTTCTGCAACTCTGCGTACGCCGTCCCCACATTCGTGTAAAATAAAAAAAGGGAATGCTGTCTTCTTTTCGAGTTTTAATGTCGCCATATTCCGCCCCTCCAACCTGTTGTTCTGAATATTCCAAACAAACCTGGCAGCTAAACTGCCAGATTTGTTTTTCTGTTCAATTACTCAAGAAGGTCTTTTGTCTCCTGATAAATTTCATTTGCCATATCCACATATTTTGTGCATCCCTTCGATTCACAATCCGAAACATAGCTGTCCCAATCTGTCTCCAAATCGCGCTTACCTGTAATAAATTCTAATGCAGCCGTATTGACATAATCCATCAATGGAGTTTTTATAAGGTTCAAATCTTCTTTTTGCAATTCATCTGCCAAAATAGGTGGCATCAACTGAATCTCCTCTTTGTTCTCGTTAATCCGTTCATTCCACTCTTTTTCCTGATCAGAAAATTTAGAGTACTGCAACTCCTTTGAACCACCATATGCAAATACTCCATTTCCAAATCCATAATCTACATTCAGCTGTTTCTCAGCACCCGGGTTGATTCCATTGTAGTAGATATCCGAATTCAATACGATATTTCCGTCATCATCTACTGAATAGGTTTCACCCTCTACGCCCCACAAAGCAAGTGTCTGACCTTCATCTGAATACCATAACCAGTCAATAAAACGGAGCATCTTTATAAATTCTTTTTCACCTAACTCATCCAATGCATTCTGTGAAATCATAATACCGTTTTCCAAACGTCCATCGCGACTTGATACTTTCAACTGCCCTGCAGCTCCACCTGGTGTAGTCAAAAAAAGAGCTGATAGTTCATATTCAGCACATAAGAATCTCCACGATAAAATTTAGCCTGTGCCTGTGTTGTATCCTGAGTAAATGTTTCTGGATCAAGAATTCCTTCTTCATACATTTTCGCAAACACAGATAAATACTCTTTATATTCTTCTGTCGTATCTGCGAAATAGAACTCATCCTTGTCAAAATCAAATTTAACTCCGTCTTTCAGCCCCCAGTCTCCACCGTCTGTTGAATAACCTCCTGTTACTCCATACACGGTTGCTGCAATATTCATCGTGCTTCCAAACCCAAATCCATCAGACCAGACATAGTCTTTTCCTGTATAATCTTTTACTTTTTTCAATGCTTCATAAAAGTCTTCCCATGTCCAGGTTGCCTCTTTACTCAAGTCTACCCCTGCTGCTTCAAATACATCTTTTCGTATTGCCAATGAGTACCCACCTGCTGCTGTCTCCCACATCCCCGGCAAGCGATAATATTTTCCGTCTGCAGCCATGATCTGCTTGAGGTCATCTTCCAGCCCCCACTCTTTCACACAGTTCTGATAATTCGGCATATATTGTACCCAGTCACTAATTGGAACGACCTGTCCACTGTCTTCATAAGCTGCCGAATCGTAGACTTTGGGAATAATATACGGAGCGCTTCCACTATTAACAGATGCTGACACCTTATCGTTATAATCCGTTCTCGCAACTGTCGTAAGATCAAATGTGACATTTGTTTTCTCCTCAATTGCCTTCCAGAGAAGCCAATCTTCCTGGTACGGATAATTTTCATGATCCGAATACATCATAGAATATGTCATCGGTTCCTCAGAATAGAATGTCTTCCCCTCTCCATATTCATAATCAAGGTTTTCATCCGCTTCTTCCTGTGAAAGTGTCGGCCCGTCACTTTGACTCCCTGCCCCACTCCCTCCACAACCTGCGAGTGCCATTCCTGTCATCACAACAGAAAGTGTCAGTGCAAAAATTTTCTTTTTCATAAGTCTCCTCCTTTTTTATTTTTGTTTAACTTTTTATACCTTCAATACTGCAATACTCACCCTTTTACAGCTCCAATCGTCATTCCCTGTACAAAATATTTTTGTACAAATGGATAGATACAAATAATCGGAATGGATGTCAGAACCATGGTAGCTGATTTTAAGGTTGCCTGTACACTGCTCGCATCTGCTGAAGATCCTACTTCTGTGTTATTTGCTCCTTCTACAAGCTGTCTTACATACAATGCAATTGGCCATTTATCTTTCGAGTCCAGATACAGCATCGGAGTGAACCATTCATTCCACATTGTCACAATATAAAACAGACACATCGTTGCAATGATTGGTTTTGACAGCGGAAGAATAATTTTAACAAAGATTCTATATGTATCTAAACCATCAATTGCAGCTGCCTCTTCTAATTCTTCTGGAAGTCCGGCAAAAAATGACTTCATTACCAGCAAATTGAATGTGCTGATAGTTCCCGGAAGAATGATGGACCACATACTGTCCTGCAATCCCAGCCACTGTGTGACTACAATATAATTTGGAATTGTACCGCCTGCAAAATACATTGTAAACACAACCATGGGTGTAATCACCTTATTCAGCCGAAGCCTTGGTTTGGAGAGTGGATAGGCAATCAATGCTGTCATAACAACTGATATAAATGTTCCCACTATCGTGTAAAAAATAGTATTTGCATAATATCGGAAAAACTGATTATCTTTTAATATATATTTGTATGTATCCAAATTAAAGTCTATTGGATAAAATGTTACAAGTCCTGCACTTGCTGCCGCATCACTACTAAACGATTGTGCAACAAGATACACAAACGGATACAGGGTAATAAAAATTATAATAATCATAATGATCGTGTTTACTACCTGAAATACGCGATATCCTTTTGAAGGTTTTGCACTCATCTCTTCTTCCTCCCTTACCACAACGAAGTCTCAGTAAATTTTTTCGACAGGAAATTCGCTGTAGAAACTAAAATCAATCCAATGACACCTTCGAACAATCCCACTGCCGCTGCATAGCTAAAGTTGCCTCCTGTAATACCCATTCTATATACCAAAGTTCCAATAATATCCGCACGTTCTTGGTTCAAAGGATTATACAACAACAAGATTTTCTGCATGTTGCTTGATGTCACGATCCCGCCAATATCCATAATCAGCAGTGTCATAATCGTCGGCAAAATTCCCGGAATCGTCACATGCAATACCTGCTGGAGCTTTCCGGCTCCATCCATTTCCGCCGCCTCATACAATTCTGTGTTAATGCCTGTCATTGCTGTCAGATAAAGTATTGTCCCCCATCCAAGTGCCTGCCACACGCCTGACAGAATATAGATCGCATCAAACCATCCGGGTTCTGACATAAATGCAATCTTGTCACCCCCAAGACTCTGAATCAGCTGGTTGATGGGGCCTCCTGCCGCCAAGAGTTCTTTTACCATACCACAGACAACTACAAGGGAAATAAAATGCGGAAGATAAGAAATCGTCTGCACTGACTTCTTCCACCATTTCTTTCTGAGTTCATTCAAAAGAAGCGCAAATATCAATGTTACAGGGAATCTGACCAATAAATATTCAATACTCAATCTGAGCGTATTCCAAAATGCTTGCCAAAATTGTGGATCCTTCAAAAATTGCTCAAAATACCGAAATCCCACCCAGTATTCTCCCAAAATATTGGGGCCACCCTTATACCTGCGAAAGGCAATTATGTTTCCGATAACTGGTACATATTTAAAAACAATGTAATACAATATCGGAAGTACCATAAGAGAATACAATCTCCATTCCTTTTTGATGTGTCTCAAGAGCGAGTGCTCGTTTTTTTTATTGAAATCACTCGGTTTCACTTTTGGAATTGTCGACTTTTCCTTTTTCTTTTTCATACCACTTCTCCTCCCTTTTGTACTTTCTTTTTTTGTTATCGTTATTATACAAAAAATATTTCTTTTATTCATTTCCAATTTTGCCATCTTGTCAGCAATATTTGCACATATTGTTCCTACAAATAAACAAGGGGATTTCCCCATCATCTAAGATGATGATGGGGGGATCCCCTTCTCAAATTGAATCCACTCAAAATCAAATTTGCTACCTGGAAGAAATACCAGACTAACATCGTTCATTTGATATAATGGATCTATGGAAAATCTCTGGATTGAACTTCCATTGACAAATTCAATGATACATTGTTTTTCTTCTCCATTTTGCAAAAACTTCAAAACAATGGATGTTTTTTCAAGTGGCGTTGCTCCTGCTATGGTAACATATCTGGCACCTGCGGTTCCAAAATTCAATTTTTTGAAACCAATCGTAACATTATTGCCTATTCCGCAAATTTTGTTTCCTTTTTTCTTAAAGCTATCACCATAAATACTGTCACATTCTTCTCCTGAAAGCTTTTGCCAGCTTCTTTCATATTTCTTAAAACAAAAACCTTTCACATGCATTTTCGCCTGAAAAACAAAACAAAGTTCTGTAATACCTTTCAATTTTTGATTCAGTTGAAAAACAGCATCCTGATACACATTCCACTTTTTCGGTTTCTGATATACAAAATTCCCCAAAAGAATTCCTTCCTCATCCGGATTTCTCTCATATATTTGTATATCATATGGATCATCTGTCAACGCAAATATCTGCATTGTAATCTCATCCGAACCATAATCTCCAAAATCGAGACATTGAAATCCCACTCTGCTTTCCCCGTCTCTTGATGTTGCCACACCATGTTCATTACCATTTCCAATCTCTCCCTTACTATAATCATACAATCCTGCACTGACAAATTCATACGGATTGGTAAATGCTTTTCCCAAACCATCAACTACAAATTCCAAGACAGAAATAATCCTTACTTTTTCAGTACCACTTTTCGACATACATCGAAGCCGAAAGTTTCCGTCACTTTTTGCTGTAATCAAAGCCTTCCGACCTTCTGATTGCACTTCTGCAATTTTAAGCGGAATCCCTGCATCATCTACAATTTCCCATATAAGCTCCTGATCTGCCGCTATTTCCGGACATATATGAGCCGTTACCTCTGTCACCATATTCTCTTTACAAAGATGCTGTCCTTGACTACTCACCAATTTAATATTACGCACTTGTATTGGTCTGTCACTTTGATTCTCTTTTTCCTCTGGAAGATACGCTTTCCTACTGATACCCTTCCTTATTTGGGCTTCACGTACCGGTATTCGCAATACCGCATCCTGCATACCTGTGGCATTTACTTTTACAACCATCTCCCCCGGAACAATATCTGCTTTACATACTGCAAGCAACTTGCCACTGAACAGTTTTCTTATTCCTGATTTATACTCATCCGTATCTGTACTGTCTCCATTGTCAGTTCCAACCAATGCACCTGCACCTTCCACTTCAATCTTTACATAATTGTTCGCATTTTCTACCGGATACCCCTCTTTATCTTTCATAGAAATCTCAATAAATACAATGTCTTCTCCATCTGCTTTCAATTCTGTTTCTGATGCCTTCAGCGAAATCTGTACTGCCTCTCCAAAAGATTGCCTTGTTTCTTCTGCCCAAATATGCCCCTCTTCATCGCGCGCAGCTGCATAAAGTGTACCTGCCTCATATGGAATCTGCCAGTGTCCTGCCAATATTGCCTTTTCTTTTTGCGCCAATACACAAACGCCTTGACTTTTCCCGTTAAAAAACAGTTCTACGATAGGAGCATTTGAACATACTCTCACATCTATTCGCTGACCTTCATTAAAATCCCAGTATGGGAAAATGTGCACCATCGGATTTTTGCGATAATCCGTCCACGCTGCCTGATATAAATAATAAGAATCTTTCGGAAAACCAGCGGTATCGACCTGTCCAAAATAAGAATTCCTTGTATGATATGGAGTGGGTTCTCCGATAAAATCAAATCCAGACCATACAAACTGACCACTTGAATACGGCTGCTCTATTTCAGATAAAATACAGCTCTCAACCGATTTCGCTCCCCAACTTGTCGTTGAATTTCCAAGTGAAGAACATTGTTCATCTATATCAGACAGTACCGACTGTTTCATCGGAAAGTGATAAATACCACGGCTTTGTACGATAGATCCTGTCTCACTCCCGTAAATCACCCATTGCGGATGTTCCTCATGGTGCTGTGCATAATAGTTTTCACCATAATTATAGCCAGCATTCTTTATGATATCGGCACATTTCTGTGCATTCTCCCATGGCATATAATTCGATGCTATCGTCACAACCGCATTCTTTTCCGGATCAAGGGAGTGAACTCCTTCCGCAAGCTTTTTACACCATATCTGCCCTTCTTCACTTGCATGTGTATCATAAATCTCATTGCCTATACTCCACATCAGAATACTAGGATGATTTCTATCTCGTTTAATCCAATTTGCAAGATCTCTTTGATACCAATCCTTAAAAAACCTAGCATAGTCATACGGGTTTTTCTCAGATATCCACATATCAAACGCTTCAGACACAATCAATATCCCCATTCTGTCTGCAAGTTCCATCCCCTCCGGCGCCGGTATATTATGAGCAAGCCGCAGTGCATTTACCCCCATTTGCTTTAAAATCTCCATTTTTCGCTTCATCGCTTTTTTATGAAACGCCGCTCCAAGGCATCCCAAATCATGATGTTCACACACTCCATTGAGTTTTAATTTTCTCCCGTTTAACAGCAATCCCTTTTCAGGAATAAACTCTATCGTTCGAAAACCAATTGTCTGATATTCCTCCTGCAGAATATTGCCATTCTTTTTTAAAAGAACTTCCAGCTTATAGCATGCCGGGCAGTCTACATCCCAAATTTGAGGATCCGATATTTCTGTTTCAAACAAAAATTTACAAACTCCATTCTGCCCTTCCGATATACGTTCCTTCCCTTCTAAATCATACATCTTTCCTTCCGGATTTCTCAATATATAAGATAACTGTATGCCTAAAACCGTTTCTGTTTGCACTTCTGTTTCGACATGAAACTTCCATTTATTTTCACAGAACCGTTTTGAAACAACATAGATTCCATCAGATACTATATGATCTTTCGGTACTGTCTTCAGCCAAACATTTCTATAAATCCCCGCCCCCGTATACCATCTGCTGTTTGGCGCCTGATATGTTACAGAAACATAAATCTCATTTTCTCCCACCATGAGAAATTCTGTAATGTCAATTTCAAACGTTGTATAGCCATATTTCCACTCTCCCGCCTGCTTTTCATTGATATAGATTCTGCTATCCATATAAATCCCATCAAATCTGAGAATCACAAGCTCACTGCTGCTTTTCTTTTGATGATGAAACTTCTTTCTATACCATCCACATCCATCTTCGTACAAATTCCTACTTTGGTAAATCAGCCAGTCATGCGGAATTCCTATGGGATAAAATTCATCTTGACGCTGCATCACCTGGTCTAATGTTGTGTGTAATTTCTGCTTACAAAATTCCCATCCATCATTAAATAGCTGCATCTTTTTCTCCTTTCCACACTCTATTCTTTCATCTGTACACAAAATGGTGTTGTCAAAAATCCTTGATGATTTTTCAAGAGTCCTCTCTGTGGTGCATCTGCCCAGGCATAACGAATTGCATAGATTTCTTCATCTTTTTCCCTTTTGATGACTATAAGTTTGTTTGCTTTTACCTCCACCTGTGCCGTATAAAATTCTCCATCTGCGCCACAGATTTCAAAGAGTCCATCCTTACTTTCTTCCAGCAATAGCGTCTGCCCGTCTTTTGTATCAAAATACAATTCCACACCTTCTTTTGATTTCTGAACCCCAGTCAATTCAGGACCTTCCCATACATTCTGTTCTCCATAAATCAAAGATCTTGCTGCAAGATATACCCGGTAGGCCACTTCCTTTTTATTGAGTGGGTGCAAATCATTATATTCTCCCAAATCCAAGTTTACAGTTACACCAACATCTGGAAGCTGCGCTGCTCTCCACTGCGCAATTCGAATAACCGACCATGCACCACCACCTTGCATATCCATTGCACAGGCTGGAAGCTGCACAATGATAAACGGCAATGTTTTCTGTCTCCAGTGTTCTCTCCAGTCACAGATCATACCTTTTAACAATTTCTCATACTGTTCGGGATTTCTTTCATTTGATTCTCCTTGATACCAAATCACTCCTTTTACCGTCATATTTAAACACGGGGCTACCATTCCCTGGTACATACATGTCGGCTTCCTGGAAATAAACACTAAAGATGGCGCCGGTTCACTGACCACTCTAACCTGGTATTCCCATCTCCCTTTGAGTTCTATCACTTCTCCCGTCTGGAAATATAATCCAAATGGTTTGTCCGGTGTAATTCTTCCTTTTCCATCCCTGCATTCTAAACGTATCAAGATTTCGTTTTCTCCCGGCTTTAATACTCCTCCATTTACCGGATAAATTCGAGGCGGAAAACAATATCCTGTTTCACCAACAAAGACTCCATTCACGTACGTTTCATCACTATCCGTCAAGGTTCCAAGTTTTAACACTGCATTCTGTCCCAGCAAATATTCCGGAACAGAAAACTTCTTTTTCAAATATACAAGTCCTGAAAATCTCTGTAATCCTTGTTCTGAAGGCATCTTCTCTTTTGTCCTGTTCTTCCAGGAATGACTTTCTGAAATTTTCATCCGCAAACCGCTCTTTCATTGCAAGTAATTCTGGATAATCTTTCAGTCCTTTGGGACTTGTCCAAGCTTCAATCGGAGTTCCTCCTTTGCTGATATTGATAATACCAACAGGAACACCCTCCCTCTGCGAGATTAATTTTCCAAAGAAATACCCTAATGCTGTTGACTCTTCCAGGTCAGCTCCTACGCATACTGACCACTTTGCTTTGCGATGGTTCTTCAAAGCCTTACCAAACTCCGGCGCTTCTTCCACCTTATAGTGATGTACATCCAACAGACCCTTTTCCTCTGGAAACATCTGCCGCACTCTGGATATCGGTAATTCCATATTGGATTGTCCTGCGCATACGAAAACATCCCCTACATAAACTTCTGAAATCTCTACTTCCTGCCCATCTTCACTCCTCACTTCCAGAGTAAAGGGTCCTCTGCCTGATTTGCACGCAATAAGTGCTTCAAACATTCCATTTTCATCAGTTTCTGTCATATATTGCTTATTCTGAAAAGAAATTTCTATTTTTATTCCTTTTTTATACCATCCCCATATTCTTGTAGCATTTCCTCTTTGAAGTACACATCCTTTTTGTAAAATTTGTGGCATTTGTATACTCTTTTGCATTTTGACCATCTCCTTTGCACATTTCACATGCATTCTTTGGTATAGCATACCTATATTTCTTTGAAAATTCTTTTACAATCTTGCCAAATTCTAATCACATTTTGCGCTTTTATCATGCATCATCCTTTTTTCTTCTGTATACACTTGGCGTACAATCTTTCAAAGCTTTAAATGTCCGATTAAAGGAACTAAGCGAAAAAAATCCAGAATTCATCGCAATTTCCGTTATACTCTGACTCGTCGTACTCAATAATTCCTCCGCTTTGGAAATCCGTTTCTGATTCAAATATTCATAAAATGTCATTCCCATACATTGTTTGAAAATTCTTGTAAAATGAAATTTTGAAAAACCACTGATTTCAGCAATGTTTTCTAATGAAAGCTGCTCATTGTAATGCTGATTGATATAATTGCATGCGCTCATAATATTTTCCATATATTCTTTTTTCTTCACCAGATTGTTCGCAGTTGCCATACTTTTTTTCTGTCTGGTACCCCAAATTTCATTTCTTCCAAGAAATACAAATATTTCAATCAATCTTGCATAGATTGCAGCACTGAAAAATGTTTTTTCTCCGTCATATTCCACTACAATTGCATCTATCTGTTTTTTTACAAAACTGTATAATCTCTGCCTGTCATTTTCCGGAGACAAGTAAATAACAGGCGGAAGTATATTCAGCATCGTTTCCATTTCTTTTAAATAGTAAAGCAAAAAATCACTAAATTGAAGAATGATCCGCTCCCCTTTGGGCGGTGCTTTCAATTCATGAAGCACCCCTGAATTGATGATAATAATTTCGCCCTCTTTTAAACAGTATCTACCTTCTCCAACAGTCACTGTATAGTCTTCTGCAAGAGGCATTATGATTTCTATTGATGTATGCCAGTGTTCCGGATAATCCTCATAGTCTGTATTGTGGTACATTTTGACACCTGAGTTGTTTCCATATCTGACTGTCTCATGCGTTCCTTCCAGTATTTCTATCATCTCTTATCCTCCTTAACATCATGGTCTGGCTTTCTGCATCTACTTGCATCTTATCACCAAATGCTTCGCCTCGCAATATTTGCTCAATTTTGTGCAACATTCGAAAAGCCTTTCACGTTTCCAAGCGATATACTAATACTGTCCATAAACTTTATATAATGCGAGGTATATCATACAATGAATAACAAATATTATCAGAATCCTATTCTCTCCGGTTTTTATCCAGATCCCTCTATCTGTCGTGTAGGGGATGATTATTATATGGTCACCTCTTCCTTCGTGTATTTTCCCGGTCTTCCTATCTTCCACAGTAAAGACCTGATTCACTGGGAGCAAATTGGTCATGGGATTTCCAGACCTGAGCAGCTGGATTACCACAACTGTGAAACATCTCTTGGACTTTGGGCTCCAACAATCCGATACCACAATGGTATCTTTTATATTATCAATACATTTGTATCCGGGGGACGCGAAGCAAAGCGTGATAACTATATTATTACTGCGAAAGATCCCTCTGGACCATGGAGTAACGCTCATTTCATAAAAGACGCAGACGGTATCGACTCCAGTCTTTTTTTTGATCATGATGGTCGTATCTGGTATACTGGCAATTTCATTTTTAATCCGGAACATTATGAAGGTCACCATGGGATTTATCTCTGCGAATTGGATTCTAAAACATTTCAATTCAAAGGAAAACGTACCATCATATGGGATGGCGAAAAGACTAGAAGCAAATGGATTGAAGCACCTCATATATACTACGAAAATGGATGGTACTATCTGCTCGTTGCAGAGGGCGGAACCTTTACCAATCATAGCGTTATGATGGCAAGATCACGTAAAATTGATGGAACATATGAATTTTGTCCCAGAAATCCAATTATATCCCATAGACATCTTTCTTTAGAACATGAAATTTCTGTCACTGGACACGCCGATATTGTAAAAACTCAAAACGATGAATGGTGGATGGTGCTTCTTGCAGTACGTCCATACAAACACGCACACTTTAATCTAGGTCGCGAAACATTCCTGGTTCCTGTTCTCTGGGATTCTGACGGCTGGCTTCGGATAGATACAGAAAATGGACTTGTTAACACTCAGGAACGACGTCCGAATCTGCCATATGATACTGGAAAGCCCGAATTTTATAGTGATAACTTTGAATGCACTGAGTTGAGTATGATTTGGAACAGCATTCACCCCTATCCTGTTCATTTATTTTCTCTGACAGAACGCCCCGGCTGCCTGCGGCTGTACCTGTGTCCGGAAAAATTGGAAGAAGTTTGTACGCCTGCTTTTCTCGGGAGACGACAACAACACCAAATTTTTCATATGCAGGCTGCAATGGATTTTTCCCCATCTTCCGACCACGAAGACGCCGGCCTTGCTCTTGTTCAGGATGATCGCTTTCATTATACATTCACTGTATCTTTAAAACATTCTCAGAGAATACTCCGAGTACAAAAAGTGTACAATCATGATGTAACTATTCTCGCTGAAACCATGTTGGATTTTTCCGGACGTGTTTACCTTACTGTTTCCGCCGATGAAACTGGATATCACTTTTACTACGGGAGCAATGAGCAAATGAAAGTTCCTCTCTATTTGAAGGCAGATCCTACACTGTTAAGTTCCGTTACAAATTCCGGATTTACCGGAACTTATCTCGGTATGTATGGAACTTCAAATAAACACAAAACAGAAGGATATGCCGACTTCGACTGGATACTTTATGAGGGACAAAATCTTTAAAAATGTGTATTACAAAATCACGAACTTCAAATGACCAGAAGGATTTTAAACTTTTGGTCATTTTCTGTAACAAATGCCTCAAAACAAAATTTCTGTATTTTCAATATTCCCAAAAAAGGAAAAGGAGGAATGTTCATGGAACACGCATCCCGTCGGGATGTTCTGGAAATCAATTATTGTCATACCGGAACCATTGGCTGGGATATGCACTGCGAAAAATCTGTGTATTTAAAATCTGGTAATCTCCGAGATTCATAATTTTCTAATCCGCAACATCCATAAACATTTTACCATCGAAGAGCTTTCCAGAATGTATCTGCTGAAGAACGTGTTCAAAAAATTTACGAAAAACTAATCGCAACTTATCTTTTCCTGCTTTTTTTAGGATGTGATATCCAATCACCCAATATGCTGCAAGATACAACACAAAGCATAAAACTCCCGTAACAGAGATCAGATTTAAAATGATCACCATCGCAGATACAATAAGAATACTTATGAACATTTTCTTTCAACTCTTCAAATAGGAAATGCATTTTTAATATCATCCCAGTATCCATTTTTAAACCGAAAAATGGATATAGAAAATCAAAACTATGAAATAAAAAACAGGAGATGCATACAGTAATCTCCTGTTTTATTTTACTCTACTATTAAATTATCATACATAATCAAAATCATCCGGTCCTTCAAACCATGATTTTCGTCCCTGATGCAAGATAATTGCCAACACTGCCACGATCAGATATCCAATTGCAAACGGTGAAGCAGGATTGAATCCAAGTCCTGCACTGTGAATAAATCCAAAACACGCAAGCACATAGCCTACTACTGCCGTGATTGCCACTTTATGAAGCTGCTTGTCAATAATGAACACT
>OAUS01000741.1_pt1 | contig 21622 bp, 15 predicted proteins | sample 1516801 | NCBI WGS metagenome assembly OAUS01 (sample SAMEA2580001, study PRJEB22360) | human gut metagenome | biome: human gut; feature: human-associated habitat; material: faeces | place: Denmark | collected 2008/2010
TTTCTATAATTATTAGAAATTAGTTTACCAAGTTGATTATTAATATCTTTATAATATATATCTTTAACTTCTTGTTCAGGTATTTGATATACTACATCATTGCCAAAAATATCATTATTATAATTAACTACTTTAAAATTTTTATTACCAAAAGTTACTCCAATACCAGGACTATCAACATCAATACCTTTCTTTTCTAAAATATCATAAACATATTTACGAACGTGATGTGTAAAAGGATTATATATAGGTAAATTACTAATTTCACGACCTATAACATCATTAATATAATCTTTTTTAGCATTACCAGTTATTTGATAACTAGGTTTATATTTTATATCAGGGTCATTAATAAATCTTTTAATTTTATTTGCAATATACTCATTATAACCATGAAGTTTAGAATAGTCTTTATTAACTTTAGAAATAATATCTTTATAAGGAATATTTTTATTTTTACTTAATTCTGTTCTAGCACTCTTACCATATCGAAGTAAATACGGAAGTTCATAATCTGCATAAAGTCTACTTCTTTTAGAATTATCAAAACCAAAATCAGCATTTTTAACCCAATTTTCTCTATTACCTTCAAATTTAATAGGACGTCTAACAGATACTACAAATCCATCTTTTTCATTACGATGTTTAGCTTTTGCATATCCAATACCTGTACTTAAACTATTGGAAGAATAAATAGTACCTTCTCCATTATATGAAGAATTAAATCCAGCTCTACCAGCTCCTGTATCTGGAGCATAAGTTGAAGCATAATATTTAGCTCTATTTTCAGCAGTAGGTTCAATACCATTTCTTCTAAGTATATTATTTATATTTTCTTCATTACCTGTTTTATGTACACCTCTAATAAAAGTATTATGTTCTAATAATCTATCTTTAATAAGTTTATCAGCTTGTTTAGGATTCTTTGCAGCAGATAAAGGAATAGGGTCATAACCATAACGAGCATTCCATTTATTAAAAGTCTTAAGAAAAGCTTTTGTATCATCAATATTAGTTTGAAGAACATCAGGAATGTTAATAACTTTTCCGTCACTATCTAATACATTAACAAAATCTTTATATTTACTAGTATTAGAAGTTAATTGTTTTCTAGGAGCTTCAAAAAGTTTAGTAGGTTTAACACCAAGAGCTTTTCTACCATTATTAACAGATAAATTATAACGAATATTAGGAGAAATAGAATAATAACCTAAAGCATCTCTACCTTTAGTAATAGCTTTTTGACTTGTTCTAGAAATATTTTTATCTAAAGCCATAGCAACTTTAGTAGCTTTATCTGCACCTCTTAAAACTCCAGCTCCACCTAATAATATATCAAATTCAGGATTAACTTGTTCAAGAGGAGTCATATTAACTTCTTTTCTAGCAGGAACTTTTTCTAAAGTATTATTTGCTATTCTATAAGTTTCTGGATAATAAATAAAATCTCCTTGTTTAATACCACTATTTCTAGGAGATTCCATTATAGGAGTTACTCTAGTATTATCACTTTTAGCTACATGTTTTTCTTTACCATATTTAGCTTTAGTACCATCATCGTTAATCCCATTTCTATCTTTAAAATCTTCTTGAGCTTTAAATACTTTATTAGGATTAGCTCCACCCATAACTAATTTAGCAGGACTAACACCATTAATAATAGGTTGTGCAGAATAAACTTTAAGTTCATTACCATTAGTTTCAACAACTTCACCGTCTTCTACTTCAATACCTGTTTTATCATTAGGCCCAATATCAATACCACCTTGACTATGTTTTCTTCCATTCATATAAAAGAAATTATTACCAAGAGGTTGAGCAATACCACCAGCAACTACATTTGGTATTTTACCACCAACAGCATATTGCTTTTGAGGAAGATTTCTTCCATTACTTCTAGGAGTTTGAATAATATTAAATGGAAATGTTGGTCCAAGTTCATCATCACTAGGAAGAGATTCTTTATTAAAATCTTTAACATAATTAATAAGTCTACCAGCAGTATTATTCATTAATTTTTCTCTATTATCTTTAGACACCAAATTGTTTACACCATTATAGAGAAATTCATTGCCAAGTCTTATTAAACCAGTAGATTTAGCAACTTTATCATAAACTCCACCAAGTGGAGGAATACCATTTTGAATAAATCTTCCATTACGAGTAACATTACCTCTAAATGTACTAGGTAAATTACTTATATGAATAACTTTATCTTTTCTAGGCATTTTATATAATATAATGAGAAATTGTAATTTGATTGATTTTAAGGCTCTCTGCTGAACGATAGCCTATCAGTCGATTAATAGTTCATATCTATATATAATAATTCAACAGAGAGCAAAAGACTAGCGTCTATGACCGCCACAGCGATATGTTTTAAGCCTATCTCGATATACTGATTGAGGCATAATAGATGATTGAACATTACCATTAGTAATCCATTCAGGACGTTCAAGACCAGTTTTAGGAGCACTATAACTAGCTTGGTCAGCTTGTTTAACTTGAATTGGTTGTTGTCCTTTACTTCCAAACATACCACCAATTAAACTTCCAGCAGCACCAATAGCAGCACCAATCCATGCTTTTCTACGTCCACCACATTTATATTTATTAATAAAACTAGAACGTTGATACATAGTCATTGGATTAGTCATTTTATCAGAAGTAATATTAAGTTGTTGCTGACCAGCTTGAAGTTGTTTACGCTGTTCAGCTTCTTGAGCAATACGTTTATTTTCATTAATTTGTTGATTAGCAGAAATACCTTGACCTATTGCAGTACCTAATTCGCCAAGTCCTTGAACTCCTGTAATAGAACTAGCAAGATTACCTAAACCGGGAAGAGCATCAGCAAATTCAGTACCGAAACCAGCTTTACGTCGAACTCTACCACCACATTTAAGAGTAAGCTTATCATTATATTGACCAACATAATCTTGATTAGCATAAGCACTAGTTAAAGCTTGAGCATTTTGTAAAGCATCTTTATGGTCTTGTGCAGCTTGAGCTTCAGCTTGGGCTTTTTCTTGAGCTTTCTTTTGTTTATTACCTTTAATTATACCACCAGCAATACTAGCAGCTGCACCAATAATAGCACCAATAAAAGCTTTTTGTCTTTGTCTATCTCTATACTGTATCATAATTTTCTAAATTGAGTTTGAGCACATTCAAGACTTTCAAATTCAATGCGCTTATTATCTGAATTATTAAATATGAAACGAACTACAAAATAATTACCATATACTCTACGAAGTTTATCACTTACTGTATTAGGATGTTCTTTAATTGCATTACGGAAATAATTAAAGTTATATTGAGTAAGTTCATACCAAGGTTTTTTATACTTATTAAATTCATTAAGTTTATCAATATTAATATCTATATCATCAGTATCATTATCTTCATTAAATATACGAAGTATATCTCCAGCATAAGGATGTTCTCTTAAATCAACAGGATTATTAATATTATCACTATAAATAGGAATATATATCTTACGTACTTTATATTTAATAAATTCAAGAAATTTAATAAGTTCATAAGATTCATTAACCATAATATCAATATAACTATTATGAACTAATATAGGCTCATCACCAACTTCTTGTTTAGATACTAAATATAGACTTCTACTATCATCACCCATGTGAGTATTAAATCTACCATAATTATATTCATTAGTAAATACATGAAGAGGGCAGTTAAGTCTATCATTGTTATGTTCAGTTTGAAAGTAACATTTAGTTTTAGTAGACCAAGCATTATTAAAATAATAATCATGTAAACTAATAAAACTACCTACTTTATAATTAAAACTAATAACTTCATTATGCGATTCTATAATAGATTCTTTAGTATTAGGATTAATATTATTATAAGTATAATCAAATTTAATTAGAATACGATTATTAAATTTATCATGAGCAAATCTAACTTTATTAGGATGATATTTATCTAGCCATAATTTAATATCTTCATCCATTATTTTAAGTTGACCATCATCAAATTGATAAAGTTTATGAAAATCATCGTTATAAAAAATATAACCAAATTCTCCGACTATATATGCTAAATCATCTTGCAGTCCACCATAACCTTTATCACTAGTAAAGACTTCTTTATAATCAACTTCAAAAGCATCAGGTTGATATAATTGAACATTTTCATCTCTAGTTTTAAGTGCAGCACTTATATCAAACATAAACATACTATGTTGAGTATGAACTAAAAGATAATATCCAATTCCAACTAAATTAGTTATACTTCCTTTATTTTCAGTAATATTTTTATAACCTTCAATAGGAAATATTCGCCAAGCATTAACTTCACTTTCATCTTGAATAACATTACTACGTCTTATAGTTTTATCAAAACGAGTAATATTAATAATATCGTTACGATATTGAGTTAATAGTTTAGGAACATATTGGTCAACATTTCCAATTGGGTCTTTAAATAAATCAACACTATTCTTAGGTTCTACAAATGTACCAAAAGCAACACTTTTCTTATCACTATCTTCTTTAATACTAAAAGCTATCTTACTAGGTTCATTATTAAAACATTTACTTTCAAAGAACTTATCATTATAAAGAGGAAACTGAATATAAACATTAAATGGAATATCAAACCAACATGGTTCATCACCACTATAATAATATTGATTATTGGTAGGAGTATATAATTTATAATTACCTTCGTTCATTATAACTCCATTATCATTATAAATAAGAACATCATCATAAGTCATTCTACCATTATATCCATGTTCAATAGAATAAGTTCCACCATTATAGCAAATGTCATTAAGTCTTACAAGTTCTTTTTCTTTGCTAGTATAAATATTTTTAGTACAATTAAGAACTGTTGCGAGAAACATAGTTTCAGCATCAAGTAGTAATTCCTTATAATCATCCATTTCAAGAGCAGTTCCTTTTCCAGCTCTACTATCAGTAACACTATCAGCAACTACTAATTTATAATTATTAATAGGTTTATATTCATTTCTACTAATTACACCTATAATTGGCATATTATAACTATAAGGATAGGTAGTATTAACTACCATATCAACTATATCATGTTTTTCTTTATAAGGTTCAAATTTACATTTACCATCAATACGAATAATATTAAAATCATATTTAATACTATCATCAATATCAAATCGACCACTATATAGATAACATTTATCACTAGTAAAATTATTAGCTACAAAACCCGGTTTTGTACCCCAACTACCATCTTGCCAAGTAACATTACTAGCTATATTACAATAATCTTTTCTAGTTAATAATCCAGTATATCTAGTAATAGGTTCAACTTTTTCATAACTAATAAACCATCCAACATAACCTAATTCTTTAATTTGATTCCATAAAGTAGTATCAATATTAGCACGAATATAAAACTTATTAAAAGTATTATTCATATTATATATAAAACCTCTAGTATGTTCACCACCAATAGCTTCAGCATCAAATATTAAATCAGGTATTCTAAATAGTTCATCACCATTAATATTTTCGTAATAGCCAAATTTAGCTTCATTATCAATTCCCATAGCACCTATTACTTGATTACTACAAGGAGTATAACTACCACTATTTATAACTTGATAAACATATAAATCATTATATTTATCTTTATCTTGATAATCAATAAAGTAATTAGATATAAGAGTATATAGTTCATCTTTATTAGTAGCTTCAAGTTCACCAGAGCTATTAAGTAATATATTAGTAGTAGGATTATTTATTGGTTCAGCAGTATAAACTACAATTTTATGATTAGCAATATATCTTTTAACATTAGAACTAATACTAGATATTGGAATATCTCCACTAATAACAGCCCAATATGGAATATTACCATTACCTTGATTGTTCCAATTAAAAGTAATTATAGTACAATGAGAACCATCATTAACAATATTATTTATATACTTATCTTTATTTGACAATTTATATCCTCTACTAGCATCACCATATTTATCAACAAAATGAATAAAAAAGTTATATACTTCTCCAGGAATAAGAGTATCGTTCTTTTTACGTTCATTAAAATCATAACTAGGTTCAATAATAGAATGAGTAATTCTCATTTTACAATTATCAATATCAAATATAGTATCACCAAATAATACTTGTCCACTAGTAAATACAGCATCTTCTGTAAATCCAGTTCCATTATAAACATAACAAGCTATTTTAACTGTACTAGGTAAAGTATAAACAGATTGATTATTTTCATATTTATAACTTGTAGGAATAATAAAACAATGACAAGCAAGATATTCTTTAAGATTATGACTACCTCTACTACCTACTTTTATTTTAGCATTATAATTAATCTTTAAATATTCATGTGCTGCAATACCTTGAATAACAGTATCATTAAATAAAGTTCTAAAAGTACGAAAAGGATATTGATTATTATTGAATACTTTATTAATATCTTTAATTTGCCAATCAGCAGTACCAGTAATTTGAAGACTAGCCATTTTAAAATAAGGGCCTTTTTCACTAACTGCATTGACAGTAGTATAATCATTATAATAAGCATTAATAGCTTTATTACGAAGTTTAATAGTAATATCTTTAACAGCTTCTTCTAATGTTTTACCATTATTTAAAGTTCTATCATCGTTATCAGTTTTTTCATTATAATTAGCAATATATATTCTATTCTTATAATTAATGATATTACCAACATTATAATAATTATAATAGTCAGTAGTTAAATCAGCAACATTATATTCAACAAGAACATCTCTACTAAATTTAAAAATATTATTATTTAAATCATCTGTTCTAAATGCTTGAGTACTATCTTTTTTACATACAATAAAACCAAGTTGATAAAGACCAGAACGACCTCCACTAATATTTATTTCAAAAGTTTGATTACATATATCTTTAGAATCACTAAATGAATCAGTATTACCATAACAATAACCATTTGGTTCATCTTTCGGTTCATAAACATTAGTTTTTCTAAAACAAACTTTATTAATAGCTTGTGGAATTATAACATCATTAAAAATAGGAAATCCAATACTATACCATTTAGTATAATTAGTTTTATCTATCTTATATCTAATAAATATAAAATAAAATCCTTTATAAGCTCCACCACTAACATAATTTAAACCACTAATAGTAGGTAAAGTTACTTGTGGAATAACAGACATTTCAGAATCAGGACGGTCAGAATCTAAATCAATATTAATAGTTTTAAGAGGAACATCAATAGAAGCATCACTTTCAGCAATAGCGATAATAAGATGATTTTTAACATTATAAGTATATGTTCCTTTAATCTTTCCACCATTATATTTCCAATTACTATTTACTCTATAACAATTGTCAGCTTGTTCATTATATCTATAAATATAAGATTCATTAGAATCAGTATTAACAATAAATAAAATAAGTTCAGTACTAGTTGGAATAACACCAACTATTTTAAAATTATTAATACCATCTTCATGAATAGAATTGGCAATTGCTTTACAATCTTCAAGCCCTTCTTCATTAACAATCATCCTATCATCATTACTTACTTTAACATTCTTAGCAGCAACTAATGAATAAGGTACACAATCACCTGGATGTTTATTAAGACTAAGTTTCTTTTGTATATTCATAATTATTTAGGAAAAGTAAAGTTATAAAAGAACTCATTCCAACCACTATCATCATCGCTTTGTTCATCTAATAGAATACTAGTCTTAATATCTTTCTTCATACTTTCCCATAGATAGAAAGGATTAGTTCCATATTGACTAGCAGAAAGATTAAACACAGGATGTTTATATCCTCTCATAAGCATACGAGCCATACAATAATAAGTAAGACCTTGAATTAATTTACCATTAGCAGGTATAACAGGAATCTCACAATGATAATTATCACTATATTGAGTTTCAACATCTTTATAAACAACTGTTATACAAGTATCATTAAAATTAAGTTCAATAGTATTACCTCCAATAAGAATATAATTATGATTTGACTTATCATATCCTCCACGGGGGGTCTGACAATGAGAATGAACTTCATGCTGACATCTTGGACATTCAGTATTATTATGAACTGTATAAACAACAGGATTACATCCTACTTTACCAGTATCAATAACTTCTCTAGTTCTAGAACCATTAGGACAACAATCATCGGGCATACCAAGATAGTCTTTATTAGTAGCACGCTCCGGACTTTCGTCCTCCGCTTGACCCCCCGTAGAGGATGGAGCAGATTCAGTATCACTACATCTATATTTACTAGTATCAGCTCTAGGTACTTCACAACCATTACTATCATATACTTTAAGACCGTCATCAATAAGGCAACATTTACTTTTAGCTATCTTATTAATGACGGTTAGTTTCATTTTCTTATCAACTTTACGAAGAACTTTAAGTTCATTCATAGCATCAACACACCAAGCAGGAACTCTAGGAATCCAATCACTTCCATCAGGATTGAAATCATTATCAAGTTTACCAATTATATGTTCTATCGTAATCGTTTTATTATTTGCCATAATATTAGTTTTTATATCTAGTTTTATTACCATTATTATGTGCTCCACGTTCATACTTTTGTTGATTAACATTTCTAATATATTTAAATGGAGCATTAGGTTCTCGTTCAAGATAAACAAGAAGTTTACTTCTTAATCCTAATTTAAGATTAAAAATATCATCAACAGTTTTACATTCAGAATTAAGTTGTTTAGCATCTTTACCTCTAAGTTCTCTATTAATATAATTAGCATACTTAAATTTAATAGCACTATAACTATGAGTTCCATTATTAATAAGTTGTATTTCATAAAACTCTTTATTAGTTTTATAAACTACATAAGGAATACCATCATACTTAAGTCCACGAATTTTATATATTTCTGCTTCTTCTTTATCATAAGGTTTAAGACCAGCATCAATAATTTCTTGTTTCTTAAGTCTAGTAGCGTTCCAATCAACATAAGTATCTCTAGGTTTATCTCTATATCTCCAGAAATTAATAACTAAATCACCAATTTCATATTTAAAATGATAAGCATAACCTTCAAGAACACATTTATGAACACCATAACTATAATACCTATGAATGTACTTTTTATAATCAGAAAGACTTAATTCAGAACGTCTTGTAGCGAGTTTAAGAGCAATAATATAATCGTTTGCTTTTTTAGCTAAGTTACAATAACGCAAAAGTTGGAGAAGAACAATACGTCTTTCTCCAACTGTATAACTAAGTTGATTATTAATTAATTGCTCTAACTTATTAATTAATTCAACATTATTATTAAGAAATTGAAACCCATATTCATTAAGATTAATTTTTAAATCATCTTTAATAACTTGATTTTTACTTTTAATATAAGCACGACAATCAGCTTTCATCTTATTTATAAGTTCAAGTTCTTTATTATATTTTGCCATATCGTCATTAGAAGTTTCAATAAACTTTTTATAATAATGACTAATATCTATATCTTTAATCATAATTTATCTAGTTACAAAATTATCAATAGGAGTTTCATTTGTTTGACGAGGAACTTCAACAAGATTACGTTTAAATACAATCTCTTTAAGAGCTCCAATCATATCTTCAGGAATAAGAAATTCATCATCATCGTATTTAGCTTCATCATCAATAGGGTCATAATTTATATCTTTAGCTTTTTCAACAGTTTCGGTAGGAACAAGATAAGGAATTTCAAAAGGAGATTCAATAATAATAGAACCTATATTTTGAAACCAATCTTTATTATTACTAAAGAAATAAATATAACCATTAATATAATCATAAACAGGAAGATTACACATACCTGCAAGATAATGATAAAACTTAGCACTAGCTTCTTTTGCAAATGGTATTTCTATCCCAGTATGTCCGGTAGTTCTAATTGATTGGAAAGGTAAGTTATTAATAAGTCTAACTGGCTTTGGAACTTCTTGTTTAGTACGTTTAATTGCAGGAAGCCCAAGAGTTTGACTATTATATAAGTCACCATCAGGAACATTAATAATAGAAACACGAATACGTTGTTGCAAACCTTTATCAACATATTTATGATTTTCATAACTTTTACGAATTAATTCATTACGACCATGAAGAATAGCATATCGAAGATTACGTCTAAGAGGAATACTATTAGGATTGCCAACAGCATGAGCAAATTCACTAATTAATTGATTAAGACTAGCCATATTAAGATTGACTTGCATTTTCTAATTGATGAACTCTTTGTTCAAGTTCGTTAATCTTATTAGAATATGTTTCAACTTTAGTTTTAAGTTCATTAACTGTTTCAGCTAATTCGTTATGTTTTTGTGTTATAACTTTAACATCTTGTTCAAGTTTAGTATTATTAGTATAATCAACAATAGAATTTAATAATTCAATTAATAAATTTCTATCTTTATTAGATATATCACTATTTAAGCAGCATATAGTTCTAATAATATCATCTTTAAGTTTATCTTTAGTCATAATATATTATGTTTTAAGTTTATTATATTTAATATTATAATAAACTGTTGCAGGAGTAGTATCGAGAAATGCAAAAACAGAAAACAAATTAATTAGCCAACTACTCCTAACAACAGTTCCACGTGGACTTATTTAATCAAGCTTAACTGTGGTAAAGAAGCCGACATCGACACTAGAAGCCGACCGAACCCAATAAGAATCAAAGCAACCAGAGCCAGCCGTAGAATCGCCATAAGCGTAACTGCTAAGCCGAAGCACACGAATAGCTTTATCTGTATTTTGTCCATTACCACCTCTTATAAAATTATAGTCAGCTTTTTTATTAGTTCCAACTTTATTAGGAACAAAATAAGGACCAAATCTAAAATCAAATTCAGTAATAAATCTATTAGTATTAGCTTGGTCACCTATAAAATAACATTTATCTTGAATATTATCTATTGTAACATCAGAATGATTAACACCTTTTTTAAGAAGATAAACACTATTATAATTTGCATTACGATTTATAATAGCTACATCTCTAATAAATGTCCATATATCACCAAAGAAATTTAGAATACCACGATAAACAGCAGGATAAGTAGCAAAATTACTTCCATCTTCATTATAATTTCCTAATGTATAAAAGTCACCATTAGTACTACCATTACCAATATTATGTTCAGCAGTCCAATAAGTTTGTACAATAGGATTATTACCATTAAAAACTGTCCATCTACCCCAATTTAAATTTGTAACACCAGCACCAAGTCCTCCTTGTTTAAATCCATCACTAGTTAAATTAGTATTTAATGCAGCTTGATTATCAAAATTAGCATACTCAATATAACAAAGAGCTTGTAAAGCACAATATTCAAGATAATCAATCATTGTAATCCAATCGCCACGATTAGCACAAAATTCATTAGCTTTATCATAACTAATTCCAGTTCTAGGTCTACCTTGTAATTTAGTAGCAGCAACAGAAGAATTTTTATCTCCTCCTAAATATCTGGTATCATCAGGTTTAATACAAGCACTAAATACTTCTTCTTTACCATCTTCTCTAGTTCTAGTCATAGTTTTAGTATGACTTATAATAAAAGGATGAACTCTAGTAAATGTTCCATCAATATTAAAATCACTTCCATCAAGAGGAGGAACAAGACCATTTTCAAGAGGTTTAGCCCAACCCGTAGGATTAAGGAAATAACTGATTTTCTTTTCATTATAGACACAACCTTTAAGTCTATTTTGAATAGGAAGTTCTCTATGAAATTTAGCATTACCAATTCTGATTATATTATTATCATTTTTAGTCCATTCAATACCATAAGCAGCATTTTCAAAAGTAGGAATAAATGCAGTAGAACCCCCAAGCAGGATTACCTTGCTCATTAATAATTAAACTATCTCCTTTAGATACTCCATCTAAATTAGGTAGATGTTTAAGTCCTTCTGCAAGTTCATTTAGTATATGCTTATTAAATCTTAATAAGCCATTATACATCTCTACTAAATTAAAATTCATGTTAAGCTTGTTCTAGAGCATCAACTCGACCGTTAAGAGAATTAATATTACTAGTATTTCGATTAACTTGAGTTACAAGTCCTTGAAGAGCAGTAATTATAGCATCGTTTTTAGTATCATTACTAGCTTTCATAGCATTAATCGCAGCAACTATATCTGTATTTGCTTTATTAATAGTAGAATTAACAGTATCAAGTTTATTACCAATAGTAGTTTTCATACTATCAACAGCAGCTTTAATACTATCTAATTTAGTATCAATTTTATCAAAACGATTATTAAGAAGAGTTTGAGTTTCATCTGATTCACTTTTATGTTGATTTTCAAACTCATCAAATTCAGCTTTAACCATTTCATGTAATTCAGTAATCTTTTGACTAATCTCATCAAGATTAACTATAACATTATTTTCTCCAAGCTCATCATGTTCTTTATTACCAGAAATACTAAGTTTAAGATTATTAATAAGTTTATTAATAGCATCTAACTTATAATTAACTCTTTTATCATCTTCCATATCTTTAGAATTTAGTTTGTTACAAATATAAATTATATTATTAATAACAAGTAGTTTAACAATATTATTAACATTTTTTAATTAAGCAGTTTTAGAACTATTAATACCTAGATATTTAGTCCAAGTATAATGTTTACGTTTACTAATATAATTAAGATTATCATCATTAATATGAGCTTCTTCTTCAAAACTTACATCTTTATAAGCATCATGTTGTTTAATATGAAATAATCTTATAATAAGATATTCAACACCATACCATATATAGAAAAAGATATATAACATCTCTCTCATTTGTTCTGTATGAATAGCTTCATGATTAAGTTCTTTATTACTTAATTCTTCTTTAGTAAATATAATACCAAAAATATTAATAGCTTTATAACCATTAAAAGGAAAATGTTTAGTCTTAATAACTCTCATAACTTTACTATTTTGAAATTTAATATTGTAAATATTTATGTACATCAATAGAGCCACTTTTTAGGCTTATAGTAAGACTTTTATTCAATCGTGTATAGTTAATCAGCTAGGCTTAAAACTAGCCAAATTTGGCAAGCTATACTCCCCGTAGAGGATGGAGCAGGCTTGAATCAGTCAATCAAACCTAGCTAATAAATCTCATACAATCTTAACAAATAATATTATCAATATCTTTATAACCAACTCCAAGTTTCTTTAGAATAGGACTAACAACCCAACTCCAAAACACAGGTGCAAGAATAGCACTATTAACAAGCATAATAGCATTATCATATCCAGCAGCAATATAAATACCAGCCATAGCAGCAATACTTATAACTAACACACATCTTTTTTGCCAAGTAGGAACTTTATTATCACCATTAAAATAATCAATAACTTTAATAATAATATAAGTTAGAACATTAACAATAAACATAAATCCAAAGTCAAAATTACTAAGGATACCATTTACAATTACATCAATAAATTTGTCCATACTAAAATTTAGATAAATAAAAAAGGGAACTATCCGAAGATAATTCCCTTTTACAGTTTTACAATAATGATTAGTTATTCATGTGGAAATATTCCCATACTTTATCACCATCAAAATCTACATCTTTAAACCAAAATGTAATAGCACTTTCAAACACTTTATTATCTATATTACCACCAAACCATTCTTCAAATAGTTTAGCATAATCATAATATTGAGCATTAATTGCAACATAAACATCGCAAGGTTCAACATCATTAGGTAATACTTCTTTATAGCGTTCACAAATCTCATGAGCTTTATTCATATCATATTTTTCACCAATATATTTCTTATTGTCTTTAACATGATACATTTGTTCTACAACTTCTTTAGCTTCATACTCATTAAAATGATAGCCATCGTCATTATATCCACCGCTCATAAGCATAGTTAAAATCTTTTCTTCTCGGTCATTTTTATTAGTAGAGCGACCATAAGTATCGTAAGTATCGTAGCCAATACGATTTCTCATACCACCTCTACCACTACGACCGCCTCGTCCTCCACGCGCATCAAGAAATTCACGAAATTCATCAAGAATATTTTGATTACCGCCACGACGATTACCAACATGGTAAGGTTGAATGTAAGGCATTTCTCTCATAATATTACTTTGTTTTTAAACTGATTAATGATTCTTTTAAAATTTCTAAATCAGTTTGATTAAGAGCAACAATTTTATTCACATAAGGAACTTCAAGAGATATAATACCTTTAGAAATATTACCGCCACCAATAAAAGGTATATCAAAATTAAAATTATCAATATTATTAATAACTTCCATTTCTTCATCAAATATACCTTCAATATCAATCATACCATCTTTATCTGCAATGGGCTTCAAGAACTTATCAAAACTATTAATATTATTAGTAATCGCTCTTTTAGCCAAAGGAATTAAAAGTCTTATAGCTGGAGAACTTTCACCCATAGATACTAATTGTTTAATAATATAATCTTTAATAACCTCTTTAACATTACCAATTTCAACCATAATATTACTTCTTTAAAAATTCTTCATAAGTTAAATTAGGATTAGTTTTACTAGCTTCTTTAAAAGCTTTAAACAATTCCATCTCTTTGTTAGTAACTTCAACAATTTTACTCTTAAGCAACTTAACAAGTTTAAGTTGTTCTTCAAGTAAATGTTTACCATCAGCACTAGCTTCGATTTTTCCTCTAACTAAATTAAGAACTTCTGCTTGAACCATACTTTGTAAAGCATTATAGTTATTTACATAATCTTGGTTACTAAGAAGCATATTTTGTTGTTCTTGTGTAAGTGGTGCAATTTCAGCATCAATAGCATCCCAAATTCCTTGAGTTACAGCTTGCTGATTTTGAGTTGTACCATTATTTGCATTAGGAATAGCATTACGACGATAAGCTTCATTAATTGCTTGTTTTTGACTTTGAAGAAAAGCAATTTGTTCATCAATGCTATTAGTCATTTTTTCACTAGGATATAGCAAAGGGTCACTACTACCTAGTATGAATTGATTAACAGGTATCATATCTCTTTCAATTTTATGTTCTTAATCAAACTTAGTAATATTACTGAGCAGGAGTTCCGCTAGCGGGTTGAGTAAAACCATATGGCAGACAGCCACAAGCATTACGTCCAACTAGACCAGTAACAGTAGGTTCATTTGGAAGAGTAACTACACCATAGATAACATTACAAGTCTTTCTATCAGTATAGTTGATACCAGCCGTAAACATCTTTTCCATTTCGCATTGGATAAGTTTATCTTGATAAGGACGAATAGCTTTAGTAACAGCCAATTCAGCTTTCAAATCAGATAACTCTTTACGGATATCATCATCAGCGTCACGAGTATATTTGTAAAGATTAAAATGGTCAGTGTTATTTTTCTCAATAAGAGCATCAGTACGATTACGTCCATCAATATAAACACCAAACAGTTCACTATTCAATCGTTCTCTATCTTCAAAACGTTGATTCTGTTGAGTCAAAGCCCATTGATAAAGACCACCTTGAAGAGCTAAAGTATCTTCACAAGATTTTTCCCATGCTTGAAAAGCAGTAGGAGCACCGCTTCCACTACCAGCAGTAGCACCAAGTACGTTAATATTAGTAGAGCCATCACCTAACATTCCACCACCAGCGCCACCTAAAATACTAGCACCAGCAGAACGACGATTACCAAACAAAGCCCAAGCACCAAGTGCAGTACCGATAATACCAAGAGTTAAACCTGCATTAGCCTTACCGTTTACATCACGACGATTACCACCGTCATAATTCATTCCAGCACCATTATAGCCCTCTGGAACAACTTTCACTTTTTCAATTACTTGCATAATAAATTAAGGTTTAAGTTAAAAAAATAGATTAATACTTGTAGTTTGAACTACATAATCTATAACACTTAAACCGTTATCTTTGTTTGGTAATTAACATTAATTTAACTTTCAATAGGACTATATATTGTCAATTCACCAATTTTGTTAAGTTTAGTATATTTTATTTCACCTATTGAAGTCTTACCATCATCAGCTTTACCACCTTGTGTACCAACATAACATTGAATAGTTTGTTGTCCTCTAAATTCAGAATTACCTGCAACAAAACCAAATCTAAATTTATAGTTATCAGTATAATTATCATTATAAACAGTGTTATCTTCATTTAACAAAACTGTATGATATTCATAACTATAATTATCATCACTAGTTATATTAAGAGTTGGCTTATCAAGAGTTAAAGGAGTACCAGTTGTATTGACTTGATTATTCCAAACTTTATATTTATCATTAGGTTTATTTTCATACCAACAATAACCATTGCCATGAACAAGTCCACCACCATGACGAATTATTTTAATATCATCTAAACCAATAACTTTATCATTAACAGGATTAACTCTAAAATATTTTATTTCATTATTAGTTTTTGAAAGTCTTTTAACAACTTCACCATACCAACATTCTTTATAACCACCATGTCCATCAGGCATATTAATAGTTCCATCAGCCAAAGGAAAAATAAACATTCCTCTATTATCAACATCAATTTCATTATTTTTTAATTGCCAAGCATGAACAATAACACCATCTTTATAAGCAGTACATTCAACAGTAACATGACCTCTACTCAAACTTCCAAACCAATTAGCACAAAGATTCATTTTCATTATATCAGGCATTTTATCTTCAAGGTCAATCATAGATTCAATATTGAACATAACACATTCAGCACCTGAATCAGTATTATCACCACCCCAATATAGATAAGGAATTTGACTTAAATTCCAAGACCAACCAACAGCTACATAATTTAAACTATTAATAGGAGAATTAACATAATATGATTTAGTATCCAAATCTCGTCCATCATCACTACCCCAAATATATCTAAGTTGGACACTAGTAAAATCACTAAAATGAATAACAGAAGTAGGCCAAATATGATTAACACCATCATAAACATGAGCAATATTATTTTGACCTACTGTTCGTTTCTTAAGAGGTTTAGCAATTCCTCCTTGACGTCCAAGAGTTAAACTCATTATTCATCAATAATATTATAAGTCATTCCAGCAACTGGGGTAATAGTTGCATATTGGGTAGCAGTTCCTGTCCAAATTGGAAGACTAAGTTTATTATTATTTGCACTAGGCATAGTCATATTAACTCCGCATCCGTCATTAATAGCTTTTTGAATTTTATCAAGATTAACACTATTAGTAATAGTTTGATTTATTTCTTCTTTAAAGTTATTGAATGTATCATTAGTAACATATCTATTAAGTAAATTATTAACTTCTTGTTTAGTATAAGTTTCAGATTTAGTATAATAATTTTTAAACATATTATTAATCTCTTCTTTAGTATAACTTTCCATAGAAGAAGTATCACCCATTACTCTCCATTCAGTACCATTCCAATAACAAATCTTTCCATTACGATATTCAATCTGACCTTTAGCCCAATTACTACAAGTTACATTAGGAAAATATTCAGACTCTTCACCAACCATACCTGTAAGTTTACATTTATTTAAATTAATAGTACCATTCTCAATAATACCACCTTCAAATACAAGTTCACAACCAGCAGGCATTGTAATAGTTTTACCACTTAAATCAAAAGCATAACGAATAATATAACGAGTATTTTCTTCGTTAAGCATATCTTGAGTAAGAACAGCTTTATAATTAAGATAAATATTATTCTTAACTTGAACTAGATTTTCTTCATTAAAATAATATTTAATATTATCTACTGAATTAACATATATAATACCAAGTCTTGGACGTTCATCAGAAAGACAAGTATTATAAATATTATAATCTTCACTATTTCCATAAACAGGAGTGTTGACCCCCCGTAGAGGATGAACTCTATCAGTAGGTTCTACAATAGTCCATCTAGTATAATAATTATAAAAACCAACTCCATCATAAATAGTCTTAACTCTAAGAACAAATAATTTATGATATGTATCATAATAAATACCAGCAGTATTACCTAAATCTGTTTTAATAACTTCATACTTATCAGTATTAAGAATTATTTGACCATATTGTTCACAATAAGTATCGTCAAGAAAACCATCAAATAAAAGCTGTTCTGCGTTATTAGCATCATCCTCTACGGGGAGTAAGACCTTGCGAATTATTTTATATCCTTTACCACTTTTATATTCAGGCTCATAAGGTCTATCTTTAAGACTAAGACGATTAACATTACAACAGCCCGGACTCAATCTAATAGTAATATCTTCTTCATCGGGATAATTAATAATATTAACTTTACCATCTCCTGCAATCATTTGTTTAAGAGCTTCATTAAGCATGTCCCAATCAATAGTTCCATCAGCAATTGGAATCTTAGCACCATTCTCTTCAAGATACTTCTCACTAAGAATTTTAGTCCAATTATCATCAGAAACCCAACTAGTTTCAACTCCAGCTTGAAGATTACTACCTATATAACTTTCAGTTACAGATAGATTATGTTCAGCATCATAATAACTAATAGTAAGACTATTACGTCTAAAAATAGCAGGAACAGATTTACGAGTATTAACTCTAGTTCCTTGATATGGAATCCATAAATGATTAAACCTAGAAAGAACAACAGTTAAATCATTGTTTGTATCTTTGTCAAGAATATTTTGAAGATAAGTAATAGGAAATACTTTATCATAACTATTCTGACCTAGTTTTTCATATAGTTGTTTATTGTTCATAATTATATGATTAATTTAAATAACTTTAATGAGTAAATAAACAATATAAGCATTAGTAATATTGTTATATTAAATAGTATTCTTATCATATTAATTACCAGTACCTTTAGCTATAAATACTCTAAAATTTAGTTCAACATATTTAAATGTAACTTTACATAGATTAATAGGCAATGTTTGAATATAACTTGTCACAAATGTTCGTATAACAGTTTTATCTTCTTCAAGACCAACACTAGTTTTAGTATTTGTGTTTATATTAGTAAAACTACTTAATTTACAAACATCATTAGGATTATTACCTCTTATTAACTTTACAGTTATACTTCTACTAGTCATCATATTTGATGTACTAAATAGATATAAATATTGTTCACCACTACCAGCACAACCTTCAGTTATAGTATTATTATTATATAATTTTGTTCTAGTAACATTATTAACATTAACAGTAAAAGGTTGGTCTTTTTGTTCAAGAATTGCATTACAATGTATTTGCCAATATAATTGAGGACGTCTAACATATAAAGTAATAACTATATTATTACTAGTTTTATATGTAGCAGAAAATTCTTCAGCATCAGCATTATTTCTTCCAACTAAATAAATACCGCCATACCATTTATGTTCAGTAGTATCTTCTAATAAGTCAGTATATCCAGCAAATGAATTATTTTTATTATGCTGAATAGAACCATAATATTCAGAAGAAATAGTATTACCTACACCATTCCATTTATAACTTTCAGTAATAATAACTTTAAAAGCAATATTTATTCTAAATTCACCATTACTAATTTCATTCCAATCTTTAGCATTATTAATATATACAGTATTATTAATAGCTTCAGTATAATTATCAAAATTATAATCAGAATCTTTATAACCATATCCAAATAACACTCTTGTATTAGAAGTTATATTTGTTTTAGCACCAGCAGATTGCGTAATATTAACAGATTTATTAACTCCATTATAAGTAGCAGTAACAGTTGTACTTCTACTTGTTGTAGTAGTTCTATTACCATAAGTAAGTTTACTACCGCTAGTAGTACCACTTAATGTACCATCTCCAGATTTACTTAAAGTTGGACTGCCATTTTCAGTTTCAGTATAAGTAGTACCAACTCCATTCCAAGTATAATTTCTAGTACGAACAGCACTACAAGTAATAGTAGAACTACCACCACTAGCAGCAATATTCATAGGACTAGCAGATATAGTTACTTGCCAAGATGTCCAACTTCCAGTAACTTTATTACCACCATATTGCATAACATCGCAATAATCAGTAACTCCATTATAATTAGCAGTAACTCTAGTTGTTCTAGCATCAGGAGATGTGTTATTACTAAAAGTTAAAGTATTACCACTTAAAACTCCAACACCACTTGTAACAGAAATATTAGGAGTATCACTATCAGTCTGAGTGCCACCAGAACCTGCAACACCATTCCAAGTCCAAGTTCTATTTCTTGAAGCATTACTATAAATAGTTACTGAATCACCTCCAGCCCAAACTTTATAACTACTAGCGCTACAAGTTACAGTCCAACCAGACCAATTACCATAAACTTTAGTCCCAGCAGACTGATTAATAGTTATATCTTTAGTTATACTATCTATTGTTGCTCTAAATACAGAACTACGAGAACTAGTAGAAGTATTATTACCATAACTAACAGTAGAACCACTTAAAGAAGCAACACCATTAACTTTACTTAATGTAGGAGAACCACTAGCATTTTCAGTATAAGTTGTTCCTGTACCATTCCATTGCCAAGTACGACTTCTAGTAGCAGAAGTAGATAATGTAGCATTTCCACCAGCAGCAGCGATAGTTGTTACATTAGCACTTAAACTAATAGACCATGCTCCCCAACTACTATAAGTTTTAGAACCAGCATTTTGAGTTACAGTAGTATCTTTAGTTACAGAATCCATTGTAGCTCTAATAACTGTACTTCTAGCACTTGTAGAAGTATTATTATCATAAGTTACTTTATTACTAGCAAAAGAACCAGCACCACTAACTTTACTAAGAGTAGGAGTTCCAGTTCCTGTTTCAGTTCCACCACTTCCACTAACTCCGTTCCATGTCCAAGTTCTTGTTCTACTTGCAGAAGTAGTTATATTTGAACTACCTCCACTAGCAGCAACATTTCCACTATTAGAAATATTAACTGTCCATGCAGACCAAGCACTATATTGTTTAGCTCCAGCAGACTGATTAATAGTTATATCTTTAGTTATACTATCTATTGTTGCTCTAAATACAGAACTACGAGAACTAGTAGAAGTATTATTACCATAACTAACAGTAGAACCACTTAAAGAAGCAACACCATTAACTTTACTTAATGTAGGAGAACCACTAGCATTTTCAGTATAAGTTGTTCCTGTACCATTCCATTGCCAAGTACGACTTCTAGTAGCAGAAGTAGATAATGTAGCATTTCCACCAGCAGCAGCGATAGTTGTTACATTAGCACTTAAACTAATAGACCATGCTCCCCAACTACTATAAGTTTTAGAACCAGCATTTTGAGTTACAGTAGTATCTTTAGTTACAGAATCCATTGTAGCTCTAATAACTGTACTTCTAGCACTTGTAGAAGTATTATTATCATAAGTTACTTTATTACTAGCAAAAGAACCAGCACCACTAACTTTACTAAGAGTAGGAGTTCCAGTTCCTGTTTCAGTTCCACCACTTCCACTAACTCCGTTCCATGTCCAAGTTCTTGTTCTACTTGCAGAAGTAGTTATATTTGAACTACCTCCACTAGCAGCAACATTTCCACTATTAGAAATATTAACTGTCCATGCAGACCAAGCACTATATTGTTTAGCTCCAGCAGA
>OAUS01000746.1_pt1 | contig 21535 bp, 15 predicted proteins | sample 1516801 | NCBI WGS metagenome assembly OAUS01 (sample SAMEA2580001, study PRJEB22360) | human gut metagenome | biome: human gut; feature: human-associated habitat; material: faeces | place: Denmark | collected 2008/2010
GGCTTGGCAGCCAATAGTGGCGTTTTCCGCGACGTTGTCGAAACGAACAAACCGGGTGAGATTGTAATCGATGCGCATTGTCGGACGAATGTTCCCGGCATCTATGCGGCGGGCGACGTCTCGACCGTACCCTATAAACAGATAATCATAGCAATGGGAGAAGGGGCAAAAGCGGCTCTATCTGCTTTTGAAGACCGCATGAGAGGTTCAATCGGTTAATATTTAGTATTTGCTATGAACGACGAAGGTGTGCAAATTGAACTACACGAATGTGTGTTCAAAATTGCACACCTTTTCTTTTTTACGCACAAAGCCCCGACTTTCACAACAGGGCAACCGCATCAAAATTTTCCAAGGTTGTGATCTCCATACGAAGTTTCTACAAATCCTCTATCACTCTATCACTACGAAGGTTGTAGCTATTAATATTCAAGCGTCAGAGGAGTGATACAGGACGTTTTCTTCTATCACTCCTCTATCACTTCTGAGGCATGTCGTTTTTATCATATAATTGAAAACCAACGCATTGACTTCTTTTACTTTTGAAAAAGCATATAAAATAATCGAATAAACAAATGTAAAAACGAATATAATAGGTATTAAATTGGCGAAATACGGTTCTTCATTTCACAAAAGCCCTCTCTTTTTTTAGCAGAAACAAGCAGATAATTCCGTAAACACCCCCATGTTGCCATCTTTAACATCCGGGTGTAGAGAGCCGGTACATCCGGGTGTAAAAGGGGGCAACATGGGGGTGTCTGGCAACAAAAGTGCCTTGCCGGACAATAAAAACCACCCGGTTTTACCTATTTTATAGCCGTTTTTACTCCATTTTCCCTGCCTTCTTCTCAAAATGGCAGTTTGTAACTTGTAGTATTACTTGAGAAAAAGTCTATAAGTGATTATAAATAAGAATGATATATCTGTTTGTGGAAAATGGTAAAAAAGCCCGTTTCTAAGGAGTGAAAGTCGCCTGTTTTTTACTTGTAACTTATTGGGAATAAAAAGAATAGAAGTCAAAAACAAAATGACTAAAAAAAACGTACGTTTTAATTCGTCACAAAAATACGCATACTTTTTAAACCTGCAATTCTTTTCTTAAAGTTTTTTCCTTTTTCTATATCCTTTCTTATCAATTAGATAGCTTAGTCTGTACGAAAAACCAACTTTAGCTGACAAACTCCCCAAAAATGACTAAAAAAAACGTACGTATTTGCTATCAAAGTACAAAAGTTAACAGATAGCCTTGCGTACATTATATATAAAGGAAGAAATTATTCTTAATACATTATTTACTAACTAATTAATTAAGTTATGAACAAAAAGTTTTCTACACTTGTGGCCAGCTTATTGCTGGCAACGACTGTCGGAACAGGTTACGCTCAGGCTCAGAGAGGTACGATTTCTGCCGCTCCGAGTGGCGAGTATGTGGCTGCTATCGAAAATGGCAAGTTCTATCAGTTGTCTAATGGTCGTCAGGTTTTGATTATGGACCGGACTTCCAAAGGAACTTACGTTCTGAAGTTTGTTAATTATAACAACGCGGAACTGGCTAAATCCTTATGGGAAATCAAGGCAGTAAAGAACAACAACGAAAACGGCATCGCTTTTCAGTTTGTGAACCTGACAACTGGCCTTCCTATTTCTTTCGATCCGAATTCCGTAAATGACTTGAAAGTATCTCCGAGCATGTGGAGTGTTACAGAATTGTCTCAGGGCACGAATCACTGGTCTTGGCTGAGAGGAACCGAAGGTGCTGCTTTGTTAGGATCTAAATCGGTAGAAGCTTACTTCGGAGCAAAGAATGACTCGATCGTCACTTTGGTGAATACGCGTAATGGCGTTGCTGCGGTCAAGTATGCGACAAAGGATGTCACTAGCATTCCTAATCATCTGAAGTTTACGGTAAAGAAGGCAAATCCGGTGTATTTGAACGCTTACGATTTGAACAGGATGCTCCAGAGCCGCGACCCCGAGAAAGGTTTGAGCTTGACTTTCAACAACGAACCGGAAGGCGCTGAGTTTGCAAATGAGTTTACGGCTCGCGATTATAAGGTTGTTGATCCTGTAGGAAAGAACTCTTTGTCTCTCGGCACGAAGGCAGACAAGCTCGTGGAAATAGAGGACGCCGAGGAATGGTTGGAGATTGCAACAGACAATTATATTTCCAAATTGGAAGAGTTGGAAAGTGCAAACGCTTCTTTGCAGGGTGTTTTCGGAGAATTGATCAAGTTGGAAAACAAAGTAAAAGGGCTTACTGCAAAGCAAGGAGAAAAACAGGTAGAGGAAGATGCAGCAAAAACTGCTTACGAAGAGGCATATGAAGCCAAGGCACTTATAGAGCAAAGCATAAAAGATCTTCCTGCTGATGAAGATTTGCAGAAACAATTAGCTGAAGCAGCTGAAGCTCTGGGAAAAGCCAAAGAGAAGAAGGATGCATGGCAAAAACAGCAAGCCGATTTGACGCAAAAAGCTGATGCAGCATTTGACAAGTGGAGAGACGCTTGGAATGCGTTTGCTTCAGCCGGCCCTGATAAAAAAGACGAACTTCACGCTGTTGAACAATCTGCATTGGACGTTTATTTGAAAGCTAAGGAAGCATTGGATAAGTTGTCTGAAAATGAATATAATGATCTGGTAGCAGATGTTGAAAAATACGAAAAAATCGTGAATGACATCTTGGCGGATATGGCTGAAGGAAGTGGGTTGAAAGATCAATTGATAGCAGCAACGAACACGCTTAACGACGCTAAAAACGCTTTGGACAAAATTCAGGCTGAATTGTTAGAGATCGGTTTGGAATTGACAGAATACGAGTTGAAGAAAGCTGAAGTTTCGAAAGAGGCCGATTTGGCAAATAGCGAAGTTTATGCTTTGATGCAGGAAGTTTGGATCAAAGAAGCTACAAAAAATGTTGCCTGCCAAGCTGTTCGTAATGCTTACAAGGCATACATAGCTGTCCTGCATTTTGCTGACAACTGGTACTCCCTGAAAAACGGCAACAACTACTTGATGGTCGACACTGCTTATATGGAATCATATTCGGCAGGGATCAAGCACCAGAAGTTTGCGATGAAAGAACACAAGAACGATTTCACTCCTAAAAGAAGCAACATCTGGAATGCCCGCGACATCAACGGCCGTTTCAACTATCGTTTCTTCTACTATCCGACAGTAGACTCTCTGGTTATCACTGCCGACGGTGGTAACGAAAAGTGGGAAACTGTTGAATATTGGGCAGATCGTAGCGATAGCCAGATTATCCCGGTTTGGGACAAGAACTTCGTGAAACTGGCCAATCTTTCCAACAAGCACCAGGAAGTGACAATCGGCGCTCCTGAAATTGTTTTGGGCAAATGGAACCAGACTCTGAACACCCGTATCGGCCTGAACCTCGTATCTGCCACTCCGGGCAAGGACATCCCTGCCGGCGTTTACTTTGCCGACATCGTGAAAGATGCAGAACATCTGGAACCGATCTCTCGTCTGATGCTGGATCTGAAGTATGACTTCACGAAAGTCGCTACCGCCGAATGGAACGTAATGAAGTTTGAAGACATGCCGGCTGCCAAGTGGGTTGTTAAAGAAAATACGATCTATAACGGTTCACCTGCCGTCATGAACCAGGAAAGCGCAGGACTCTTGAACAACGGTGCTTATCGGGTGCTGGATGTTACAGAAGATGGAACAGTGATCCTCTTCATGGCTTATTACAACTATCAGGGTATTCGCGTAGATCAAACGATCAAGTTGACTCCGGTTGCAGAACTGAACAACCGCGGTTATATCTCTAAAGGATTCTCTGCGAACACAGACTCTCTGTTCACACTCAACTATCTGAACGTAGCCGGCAATGTCGCTGTCCAGATCGGTAGCGGAAATGACACGATCTTGCGTGCCGCCGCAGGCGAAGGCACTCAGTTCGTCCTCGAAAATGCAGCCAAGGATGCTGTTAAATATGGTGTGGACAATGCATTCTTGAAACGCGCTTATTACATCCGCGTGAACGATGCCAACAAGTTGAACAACAACTACAAGTATGTGACCACATCTAATGTGGACGGTACGGAACTGATGGTCGTATCCGACAAAGAATACCGCCGTCCGTTCTATCTGAAAGAAGTGAACCATGTAGACAGTACTCACTATTTCGCTTTGGTGACAACGAATTATGACTATAAAGCAGGTGTCATCGATGCTTCCGGCCTGATCAAGGCTGAAAACGTGACGGATGAAACCAGAACATCCGCTTTTGCCCTGAGCTTCGACAAGACAGCTTACTACCGTCTGTTCACCGCTGACGAACTGGGCGAAAACGGCGTCCTGAACTTCTACCGTGCCAATACGGCTGAAAAGGCTTATTTGTATGAAAAAGACGGTCTGTTGGAAGTCGAAAACAAAGGTGACAATGCTGGTGATTTGGCTGATCTGACAGTAATTCCGGCTGTAACGGAAGGTACGATCATGCCACAGTATTTCATTGCCAAGAACGTGACTAAGGTTGATGCTGACACAATCCTGTGCACGGAAAACCATGCGAGCAAAGAAGAAGCTCTCAAGTGTGAACATACGAAGTTCGTCAAAGACACTGTATATGGTGACTTCATGGTCAACTTCAAGATCGACGCTGATCTGGACAAGGCTAACTTGTGGGAAAACAAATATTCTCGCTTAGGCTTCCTGAATGGTTATATCACAGAAGGCAAGTTGTTCGTAAACAACGGCGACAAGATGATCGAAGCTACCAAGGTTGCTGAAAATGCCCACAACGCTGCCAAGTTCTCTTTCCGCCTGGTAGACGAAGGCGAAGCTCAGGACTTCTTGATCGAATCCGAATCTTGGGGTAAGAAAACTGAATTTGATGGCGGTGTTCGTCCGTTCGAAAAAGGTGGTTGGATCAAGGTTCAGAACACGGTTCCTGTAATTGTCAAGACTGATTACGAAGATGCTGTTGCTTCTGCCGACTTGTTCAACGTCGACACGAATGCGGGCGATGCTACAGCCAACGACGAAATCACAACTTCTGAAGTGACAGTGATCGCAGGCGAAGGCAATGTAACGATCGCTAACGCTGCAGGCAAGAAGGTTGTTGTAAGTAACATCTTAGGGCAGACAATTGCCACTCAGGTTCTGACATCCGACAACGCTGTGATCGCTGCTCCTCAGGGCGTAGTCGTAGTAGCTGTTGAAGGTGAAGAGGCTGTAAAGGCAATCGTAAAATAAGAATAGAGGAATAGTTTGGAGTGGCCGCTGCCACTCCCTCTATATAGTAATTTATAATCAAATAATTCTAAAATGTTTGGCCGCGTGCCGTGAAAACGGTAATTACCCTGTGACAGGCGAACAAGCGGTTTAATATTAATAATACTAAAGTATTGAAATAAAGTTCATTCTGCCGTAAGCCTGCGAAGGTGTAAGGCAGATAAAAAACAAGCCCCGGAGACGGTTTCGTCTTCGGGGCTTTGTTTATAATCAGTCTCTACGTACGTGTATTGGTCTAGGGTGGATGTTAAGAGTGTTTCCAACTTTTTTACAAAGACTTTTCCGGATACATGGCATTCCACCATTCCGGTTGGTCCTTGAGCCATTTGGCGAACCAAGCGTAGATGGTTTTGTTCCATTCGGCACGCTTCTTATAGTCCAGTATCTGGTGGTTTTGTCCTACTACTTGTACGAAGGCCGTAGGTTTGCCTAACAGTTTCAGGGCTGTAAACATCTGGATGCTTTCACCTACCGGGACGTTCGTGTCGACAGTGCCATGCAGGAAAAGAATCGGAGTGTTGATCTTGTCGGCATTGAATAGCGGGCTTTGCAACGTGTACATATCCCGTGCGTTCCAGGGATAGCTGTTCGCGCTTGCCAAAGCACTATAGGAGTATCCCCAGTAACCTTCGCCCCAATAGCTGGTGATGTCGCTGATTCCGGCATGGGAGATGGCGGCGGCAAAGATATCTGTTTTCGTTTGCAGGTATTGTGTCATGAAGCCTCCATAAGAAGCCCCTATGCAACCGATCTTTTTAGTGTCGACAAAGTTGTGTTCGGCACAGAATTTCTTTGTTCCTTCAATAATCTCGTCTCCCGTACGCAGTCCCCATGCATTCACGTGGCGGGCGGAGAACTCCTGGCCGAAGCCGGTTGCCCCGCTGGGCTGGATGATATAGACGATGTAGCCCAATGCCGCATATACATGCGACGGATATCGGTTTTCGAGTGAACGTTCCGTTGGACTGGTTCCCCCGTAGTAGTTCACGATCAGCGGATATTTCTTGTTGGGATCGAAATGGGGCGGCAGGTAATAACGACCGTAGATCGTGTCGCCGGCAGCTGCCCGGAAATTCCAGTCGTGCACTTCGCCGAGGATGACGTCTTTCAGAATACCGGCAGAGAGGTCTTTCAGGCAGACGGAGGTATTCTTTTTCAGGTTGATGGAGTAAAGGCGTTGCGAGTTGGAGGCGCTTTCGCCGAAATAAACCAGTTCGGGTGTTGTTTCGGCAATCGTAAAATCCGAGAGGATATCCTCTTTTAACGGGATGGGGAGGATTTTCCCGGTTGACGGATTCAAGACGTACAGGCGTACGCAATCCTTATCTTCTCCCTGCAGGTAGATCTGTTTATCACCTTTGTTCCAAACGAAGTTCTGAACCGATGGATTGAAATCTTTGGTGACAGGATTTGCCTGTTTGCTTGCCGGATCGTAAAGGAAGAGTTGTCCGTCGGCCATATTGGAAGTCTGCCCCGGTGCTATCTTCAGCCCTATTTTATTGAAAGCCTCCCCAGATGCGGCAATTGCCAGCATCTTGCCGTCGGGCGAGAATTGTGCATAGCTGATGAACGGATCTTTCAAAAGGAGTTCCGTCTCCAATGTTTGCAGATCCATCCGATAGAGTAAAGTAGTCGAAAACGGACGTTTCGTCAGCTCCCGTTCGCTGCAAGTGAAGAGCAGGTAGCGACCGTCGTCGGAAATGTCGTTGATGGAAGTCGAAGTGTGCCCGTAGGTAAGGCGTTGGAACACACCGGTTGCCAGGTCGTACTTATGGATGAATGAACGGGTACGCCATCCCGGCTGGCGGTCGTCAGGCACAAGGATTTCCTGAAGGTCTTCCCCTTTCTTCGGTCCTTCCTCGGTGATGTTGAACAGCAGGAAATCCTCTGTTGGGGCAAAGTTGAACCAACCGTCGGGAAGGTTGTGGGCAAGGACTTCCTCTGCTTGGGTTGCAGGGTCGATCGTGACAAGTTCCTTTCCCTGCATGCCTTTGCGGGTATAGTAAAGACGGTTGCTGTGGGGCATCCAGCTATAATGATGGTTGTTGCTTTCCATTAAAACCTGCCCTGTGGCCCGGTCGGTCACTTGCTGGAAGGATTCGGTATCGCCACCGGGATAAGTCGTCTGGTAGGCGGTCAGCAGGTATTTGCCGTTGGGGGAGAGGCTGACGGAGCGAAATCGTGTACCGTCGAAGACATCGCTCAAGGTGTAACGCTTCTCTGGATCGGTTGTCGCCGTGACAACGGCTTTGCTGTCCGTCTTGAAGGTGACTTTCGGAATGTGGTTCGTTTCGTCCGGGGCTGTAAGATATTTGATTACGACTTCGTAGCGGCGGGGTTCGAGTGTGAGCTTGAGCTCGCCGTTGGCGGGTGTCTGTTTCTCGTTGTCGATATATACTTCGTAATGCCCCGGTCCGCTGATCTGAAGAGTCCCGTCCGTATAGCGGTCGCTGTTCAGATAGAAGGAGGCGAGGCTGACGGAGCTGTTTCTGCTTTGTCCGGCTGTAGTGGCGGCATCCAGTGTCCGGTTGCTTTCCCGGACATTGTTGAAGGGGATGGCGGTTTTTAATAACTCGGCATCTGTAAATTTCTTACTGTTCACGTCAAGGCTGTCGACGATGAACGGGCCTTTTATTTCATAAGGACCTGCATACCTGAGATGCTTGACTGTGATCTCTTCGGCAAAAAGGTTGCAACAGGTACAAAGGGCAGAAAGGATAAGTATGTCTCTTTTCATGGGGGAATATGTTAGAATAGCAAAACTTCTTTATATTTTTTAGGCACGGATTTCACGAATTACACGGAGATGAGAAAGAGAATCCGTGAAATCCGTGTAATCTGTGCCTAAATATTTACTTATTGCAGATTAATTTCGTCCACAAACAAGAACGCCGGATTACCTGCACCTCCGTGCCATGTCGGGAGTTTGTCACTCTTGATGATGACTTCGACATAGCGGGCTTTTACCGGGTCGAAAGAGATTTCCTGCGGATAAAGGCCGTCTTTGTCGTCTTTGCCTAAAGACGGGATTGTCTTGGATGCTATCTCCTTGAAGTTCTGTCCATCATCCGATACCTTTACGGTAACGCCTGCCGCGCCCATGATCCAGTCTCCTTTCACAACATTCGTGTTGAAAGAAACTTTGCTGAATTCGGTTGGCTCTTTCAGGTCGATAACGGCATCTAAGTCCTTGCCTTGGAAGCCGAGCCAGCGTCCGGTTTTGTAGTTGTCGTTGCCGCTCAGGCCGTCAGTCAGTTCCGGACCACCGTTGAAGTCATACCCTCTGCTGGGGGCTACTTTCAATGTGACCGGCTTGGCCGTTGCCTTGTTGAAGTCGATCTTTTCGGAGAAGATGCGGCTGTTTCCCGTCGGGCGGACAGCTACGGCTTTTACTTCTGTATTTTGCTTGATGCGGAGAGGTGCTTCGTATTTCGGGCTGGTTGCCGTCGGTTCGCTGCCGTCGAGTGTATAATGGATATCGGCGGAACCTTCGGTTTCGAGTGTCACGACGATTTCACCTTTGTCACCATCGGTAGCGAAGGAGGCGCGAATGTCGAAGATATGTTTGGCGTAGTTGTAACCCAAGCGGTCGTAAAGTTCGGTCATGCGGACCAAACGCGGCAGGAACGCCTTGAAATCTTTCGGGGCGTTTGTCCATTGTACTTCTGCCAATGCGTCCATACGCGGCAATACCATATATTCGACTTGACTGAATGTCGGAATATATTCTGTCCACAGATTTGCTTGTACTCCCGTTACATATTTCTGGTACTCTTCCGGGATTCCGGCAGTCGGTTCGAACGAGTAGACGCGTTCCAACGGCAGGTAACCACCGATGGCAAGCGGGTCGTGTTCCGTGTCGGTAGACTGGTAGTAGTCGAAATACAGGTAAGAGTTAGGTGTCATGATTACATTGTGTTTCTGTTTGGCTGCTTCAATACCTCCGTCTACGCCGCGCCAGCTCATCACCGTAGCATTCGGGGCCAGTCCGCCTTCCAGGATTTCGTCCCAACCGATGATATGGCGTCCTTTGCTTTCAACGAATTTCTCCATGCGTGAAATGACATAGCTTTGCAGGTATTCTTCGGCCGTATGCTTGCTGTCTCCTTTGATGCCTTCCGCCTTGATGCGCGCCTGGCATTTCGGACAACTCTTCCAACGCACTTTCGGGCATTCGTCACCGCCTACATGGATATATTCGGACGGGAAAAGATCGATCACCTCGCCGAGCACGTCTTCGAGGAAGGTCATAGCCTTTTCATTACCGGCACAGATCACATCGTCCGATACGCCCCACTGGGTCCATACTTCATACGGTCCGCCCGTACAACCCAGGTCCGGATAAGTCGTGATGGCTGCCAACTGGTGTCCCGGAAGGTCTATTTCGGGGATGATCGTGATGAAACGTTCTTGGGCGTAAGCGATCACGTCGCGGATTTCGTCTTGCGTATAGAACATGCCTTCGCCATACGGCTTGCCGTCATATTTGCCGGAGTTACGGCCGATGACGGTTTCCTTGCGTTGCGCCCCGATCTGGGTCAGTTCCGGATATTTCTTGATCTCGATGCGCCATCCCTGGTCGTCTGTCAGATGCCAGTGGAAACGGTTCATGTTGTGCAAGGCAAGAATATCGATGAACTTCTTGACCGAATCTACCGGGAAGAAGTGCCGGGAAACATCGAGGTGCATACCACGATATGGGAAACGTGGATAGTCGTTGATACTGGCGGCCGGAAGTTCGATGTTCATTCCTTCGGCCATGGCGGGGATAGACTTACGCAAGGTCTGCACGCCATAGAAAATGCCGGCGTTGGATGCCCCGGCGATCTCGATGCCGTTCTCGCTGACCAGCAGACGGTAGCCTTCCGGGTTCCGGATGTCGGAAGCGATCGATAGATGAATGCCTTTGTTCGCGTTTCCGGTAACCACTTTCGGTTCATAGCCCGTAGCCTCTTTGATGTAGGAAGCAAGGAAACGGGCGGTCTGTTCCATCTCCGTATCGCCTTCCTGATAGGAGATCGGGGTAGACGGTTTCAACAGGAACGGGGCGCTACCTTGTGTCGCCACCTCTTGCGGAAGCGGGATAATAGCGTAGTTCCCTTGTGCTTTTTTACCATCCGAACAAGCCACGGCTCCGGCCAGGGCTGTCAGGATACATGCATACTTCGTTAGTTTGTTCATGCGTTTAAAATGTTATAAAGTGAAAAAATGATGATTCTTATTTGGTCCAGTAGTCCACGACCGTAATGGCCGATGCTTTGTTTCCCAATACTTTTCCGAAAGCCTTATGAGCCGGATGGATCAGGTAGGCGTCGCGGTCGGCATCCGAGTTGAACGTCAGGAAGAAACAGTGCGTCAATCCCTGCTGTAATCCTTCGGGGCTGCAGTCCGTTCCCCATTCGTACCCTTTGATCAGGTCTATCTGGGAAGGAAGGGCACAGAAAGCATCTTCGACTTCCTTGATTTGCTGGGCGGAAACTTCCGGTTTGAAACCGAACATAACAACATGGCGGAGCACTTTCTCCTGCTTGGGTGCATTGCTGCAACAGAACATCAGGGCAGAGAATGCCAGAATTGTCAGTGAAGCGAAGATTGTCTTTTTCATGATGATCAGGATTAATTTATGATTATGATCAGACAAAGATAAAGATAAATAGCAGACTCCCCTACAATACAACTGGCTTTTTCTTTAATCCGGCAGTTATCTTGTTTGGTTTCACCCGATGGAAAAGAGTGGGACTTTTTGATCGGCCTTGAAAAAGTCGTTCACCTTTTTCACGGTAGTACACTGAGTATAGGCGTCGTGACAGTAGATGATCGCTTGCTTCTTAGAGACCGCTTCTTCCAGCATCCGCATTTTTTCGTTGTAGGAAACGACAGGATAGGTGTCGTATGCCGAGATCCAGAGGGGCGAGACGCTTGCTGCCAACGGGATGACATCGCCGGCGAAGACATAAGTGCGCTCAGGTGTCGTGATATAAGGTGCGATTTGCCCCGGCGTATGTCCGTCGAACAGCCGTAGGTCGATGCCGGGGCAGAGATTCGTGTCGCTTTCGATGAGGCGGAGCTTGCCGCTGTCGTAAGCGGCCTGCATGTTTTCGATGAAATAGGAGTCGGCTTCGAGCGCGTTCGGGTGGAGGAAGTTCTCCCATTGTGCACGACCTACCCAGTGGATGGCGTTTGGGAAGGCCATTTTGAAGAGAGACTTTTCACCGGGCTGCTCTTCTTTTTGTGTCGTATATCCACAATGGTCGAAGTGGAGATGTGTGAGTATGACATCCGTAACATCCTCACAGGCAACATCCCGCCTTCGAAGTTCTTCCTTCAGATCGACCAGGTCGAAGAAGTTGTAATAGCTGAGTTGTTTCAGGTGTTTGTTGCCCGCCCCGTTGTCAACGAGTACGATCTTCCCGTTCCCGTCGCGGACTAACATGCTGCGCATAGCCAAGATGCATCCATTTTGTTTATCGCTTGGATAACGGCGGCTCCAAGCAGTTTTGGGAATCGCACCGAACATGGCACCTCCGTCTGCATGGAAAAAGCCTGTGTCTATAAGTTGAATATCCATAAATTATACTTTTTCCAACAAAGATAGGGAAGTTTTTTCTTTCAAACCCATGCGAAGCGTGAATGAAATTGTGTACATTTGCAGGCAAAATCTGAGTGATGCGAAAAGTTCATTTAATCTCCGTAACCGAGCCTCTGTTGTTTGACTTAGCCCTGGCTATCCACCAAAAAGGATATGAAGTAAGTGTATCCGGTGTTGGACTGACTGATACGACCCTTGCCAGACTGGAAAAAGAGGGGTGTACTTGTCATGGAGACGGGTGGTTCCCGGAGAGATTAACTAAAGATATACATTTTGTGGTATTAGGGGCCGCAGTCCGACAGGATAACCCCGAATTGATACGTGCAAAGGAACTGGGATTATTAGTGCTTTCGATACCTGAATTCATCTTTCAGCGGACGAAAGAGAAGACGCGGGTTGTTGTTGCCGGTAGCCGGGGAAAGAAGACGATCATCTCGATGATTGTGTGCGCCCTGAAACGGCAGAAACTGGCGTTCGACTATGCGTTGACCAGCGAAGTCCCCTTGTTGCCCGATCGTGTGCATCTGAGTTATGAAGCTCGGATCGCGATTATCGAAGGTGATGAGCATGTAACGTCTGCTTTGGAGAAACGGTTCCAGCTGGAGTTCTATCGTCCGCATATTGCAATTCTGACTAATCTGATGTGGACTTCCGCTACCGATCACGCCACACCGGAAGCCTATCACACGACTTTCCGTACATTCGCCTCCTCCATCGAGCGTGGGGGAAAGCTGATCTATTTCGACGGCGATCCTGTTGTCAAACAGCTTGCCCAGGGGGTACGCGAGGATATAACGGCTATGCCCTACGACCAGCATGTCGTGGTCGAGAAAGAAGAAAAAACTTATTTGCAGACTCGCTACGGAGATTTCCCCGTCTATATTCCGGATCGCTTTTTCCTGATCAACCTGAATGCTGCCCGCCTGGCCTGCCGCCAGTTAGGTGTAAAAGATGCGGATTTTTATCAGGCATTATCCGAATATAGTGTATCTTTGCAACCATGATTATTGCAAGACGAAAAAGAAAAGAAAATATAGCCGAATATCTGTTGTACATGTGGCAGGTGGAAGACCTGATACGTGCCAATAATTTCGATATGGATTCGATCCGCCGCACGGTTGTGGACCGTTACGACCAACCGGACGATATAAAGGAAGAAATCGCCAAATGGTATGAGGAACTGATCGAGATGATGCGTTCCGAAGGGGTGATGGAAAAGGGACATATCCAGCTGAACAAGAATGTGATCATTGCCCTGACCGATCTGCACCTTCGTCTTCTAAAATCGCCGAAGGAAATGGTGTATGGGGCGGCTTATTATAAAACACTCCCCTTTATCGTTCAGCTCCGTGCCAAATCGGGCGGCGAGGACTTGCCTGAGTTGGAGACTTGCTTCAATGCTATTTACGGTTTCCTGATGCTGAAGATGCAAGGGAAGGAAATCAGCCCTGAAACGATGGAGGGGATCAAACAGATCAGCTCGTTCCTGGCACTACTGGCCGAAAAGTATCGTGAAGATATGAATGGGGAACTGAAATTAGAAGAATAAGACAAGATGAAAACGATTTTAGTAACAGGGGCTAACGGGCAGCTGGGCAATTCGATCCGTCGGTTAGCTGCCGGATATCCGCAATATGCGTTTGTGTTTACGGATGTGGATACGCTAGATATCTGTGATGCTCAGGCTGTGGATGCTTTTGTTAAGGAGAAGCAAGCGGATTATATCATCAATTGTGCCGCCTATACGGCTGTGGATAAGGCAGAGGATGACGAACCACTTTGCCTTCGCATCAACCGGGATGCCGTACGGAACTTGGGCGAGGCGGCACGTATGGCTGGGGCGAGGGTGATCCATGTTTCTACCGACTATGTGTTTGACGGTACAAATCATTTGCCTTATGTGGAAACGGACAATACTTGTCCGGCCTCTGTCTACGGGCGTATGAAACTTGCCGGTGAACAGGCTTTGCTGGAGGTTTGTCCGGATGCGGTAATCATCCGGACGGCATGGCTTTACTCTGAGTTCGGTAATAATTTTGTCAAGACGATGTTGCGTCTGGGAAATGAACGGGAGCAGTTGTCTGTCGTGTTCGACCAGATTGGTTCGCCGACGTATGCCGGGGATCTGGCGGCTGCCATTTTTGCGGTGTTGGTGCAGGCGGAGACAGGTGCTTTCGTCCCCGGTATCTACCATTATTCCAACGAAGGGGTTTGCAGTTGGTATGATTTCGCTGTGAAGATTATGGAGTTAGGTGGTGTGTCCTGCCATGTTCTCCCGATCGAGTCCAAAGATTATCCTGCAAAAGCTGCCCGTCCACATTTCAGCGTCCTGAACAAGGCGAAGATCAAAGCAACCTATCGCATCAGCATTCCCCATTGGGAGACGAGCTTGCGGACTTGCATGATGGGAATCGGCGGAAATCAGAATAATTTAAATAGGTAAGTAAATGATGATTTATCGGCAAAATAAAACAAAATAAAAATAACGAAATAAGATACATAACAATGAGTCAGTATTCAGAAGAGATTGAGAGAAGAAGAACGTTTGCTATTATCAGCCACCCGGATGCCGGTAAGACGACTCTTACCGAAAAACTGTTGCTCTTTGGGGGGGCCATTCATGTGGCAGGAGCCGTAAAGTCTAACAAGATCAAGAAGACAGCTACCTCCGACTGGATGGAAATTGAAAAGCAGCGTGGAATCTCCGTCGCAACCTCCGTGATGGCTTTCGATTATTCCGGTCATAAAATCAATATTCTCGATACGCCCGGCCACCAGGACTTCGCTGAAGATACGTTTCGTACGCTGACGGCTGTGGATAGCGTTATTATCGTGATCGATACCGCAAAAGGTGTGGAAGCCCAGACCCGTAAGCTGATGGAAGTCTGCCGTATGCGTAAGACCCCCGTGATCGTGTTTGTTAATAAGATGGACCGCGACGGTAAGGACCCGTTCGACTTGCTGGACGAGATCGAAGAAGAACTGCATATCAATGTGCGTCCGCTGAGCTGGCCGATCGACATGGGACAACGGTTCCGGGGGGTCTATAATATATATGAACAGAAACTGAACCTCTATACTCCGAGCAAGCAGTATGTGACGGAAAACGTGGAATTTAAGGATATCAACAGCCCGGAACTTGAAAACTATATCGAGGCCGGACAGGCAGAAAAGCTGCGTTCCGATATCGAGCTGATAGAAGGGGTTTATCCCGAATTTGATGTCGATACCTACCTGAAAGGAGATATCGCTCCCGTGTTCTTTGGTTCTGCCTTGAATAACTTCGGGGTGAAAGAACTGCTGGATTGCTTTATCAATATCGCTCCTTCTCCCCGTCCCGTGTCGGCCGTGGAACGGGTGGTCGATCCAGAAGAGGATGCCTTCTCCGGCTTCGTTTTCAAGATCCATGCCAATATGGACCCGAATCATCGCAGTTGTATTGCTTTCGTGAAGATCTGTTCCGGGCGTTTCGAACGTAATGCCAACTACAAGCATGTCCGTTTCGGAAAGATGATGCGTTTCAGCAGTCCTACGGCTTTCATGGCGCAGAAGAAGGAAGTGGTGGACGAGGCTTTTGCCGGCGATATCATCGGTTTGCCTGATACCGGAAACTTTAAGATCGGTGATACGCTGACTTCCGGTGAAGAACTTCATTTCAAAGGATTGCCGAGTTTCTCTCCTGAAATGTTCAAATATATCGAGAATGCCGATCCTATGAAGGCCAAGCAGTTGAACAAGGGCATCGAGCAGTTGATGGATGAAGGCGTCGCCCAGCTTTTTACCAACCAGTTCAACGGGCGTAAGATTATCGGTACGGTCGGACAATTGCAGTTCGAAGTGATCCAGTACCGCTTGCTCCACGAATACGGCGCACAGTGTAAGTGGGAACCGATCAGCCTCTATAAGGCTTGCTGGATAGAAAGCGACAATGCTGCCGCTCTTGAAAACTTCAAACGCCGTAAAGCTCAATATATGGCGCTCGACAAAGAGGGCCGCGATGTCTATCTGGCCGATTCCAGCTATGTGTTGATGATGGCACAGCAGGATTTCCCCGATATCAAATTCCATTTTACCTCAGAGTTCTGATAATATTTATATATAATAAAGTAAAATGAAGAAGTTATTTGTTTCATGCATGATTGCCTTTATGGCGATTTGCTCGGTCGGTGCACAGGAGGTGTATATTGGCGGTGGTTTTACAGTCGGTAGTGAAGATAGTGAGTTTGTTTTCCAGATCTCACCGGAAGTGGGATGTCATTTGACTGACCAATGGGCCGTGGGGGGGTGAAATCGGTTATACGCATTACGATGATTATGATCGTTTCCAGTTTGCTCCGTATGCTCGCTATACGTTTTATAAGACGGGTATTGTGGGATTGTTTGTCGATGGGACGATTGGGATTGCTGCCGGTGACGGTGATACCGGTTTCCGGTTGGGATTGCGTCCGGGACTTTCTTTGAAAGCGACGGAACATATATCTTTTGTCACTAAAGTCGGATTTCTTGGTTATAGCGATTCGTACAACGGAACTTCTGATTTTGGAGGTGTGAATTTCGACACGGAAAATATCAGCATCGGTTTCCATTATAATTTTTGACAGGAGGCATCCTGAAGAGAGGGAAGGAATCGGAAAGGGCAGGAAGACGGCTTTTCCGGTTCCTTTTCTTTTAGGTGTAAGTCATAAGATCCGTTTGATCTCCTCCAAGCTTCCAACCGTGTAAGTCGGTATGAATTCTTTTGCCGGCAGCCCTTTCGGATTCAGCCATAGCTGGTCGATTTTGGAATTGTGGGCACCGATAATGTCGGCTTCCCAACTGTCGCCGATCATCAGGCTTTCGCTTCGGCGGGAGTTGGTATTTTTAAGGGCGAAATCGAAAATCTCCTTATGAGGTTTCTGGATGCAGGCATCTTCAGATAGGATCATCCTTTTGAAATAGGGGGCCAGACCGGAATTGCAGAGCTTTTTGAATTGGACTTCCCGGAAACCATTGGACAGGATATACATGCGATAGGAGGGACGCAGGTATTCCAATAGCTCGATTGCTCCCGGTACTAGGCGTGTTTTACGGGTTGTTCGTTGCAGGAAATCGTTGTTGATCGCCAGTACCGATTTTGTGTCTTCTATCCCTAACGGGCGGAGCATATAGCGAAAACGTTCGATGATCAATGTCTGGCGGTCTATTTCATTGTTGCGGTACTGTTCCCATAGCAGGTTGTTGTGTGGCCAGTAGATCTCGAAAAAAGCCTCGAAGGAGGCATAATACCGGTCAAAGTGGTGAGCGGTATATACTTCTTCGAGGCACTCCTTATTATTATGGTACGTGTCCCAAAGGGTATCGTCCAAATCAATAAAAAGACTTTTGTATTTCATCATCCTACTTCAATCACCAAATACTTGCCAAGGCTCCAGAACGCTTTTTCGTCCGTGATCTTCAATGTCATATTGCCGTCCTCGTCCTTCACAAATTCGTAAGAACCTTCCGGGTGATTGGATTTCAGCTTTGCCTTGCCTGCGAACAGCGGGATTTCCTTCACTTCGCGGATATCAATAGAAATGAAATAATCTTTATTGAAGCCGCTCTGCAATACTTTGGATTTGGCAAACAAGCCGCCACCGGAAAGGATTTTTTGGTCTTTCAGTTCTTTCGCCGTGCCGAAGCAATAATAAGCAGTATGAAGTTGTTTGTCCTGTTCTTGCAACTTCTCGGACTGGGCCGCAGTTGTAGTGGACAAGTCTTCCACGTCTTCGTTCAAAGAAGCAACCATTTCGTCCAATTCCTGGATACGAACATTCTTCTTTGCCAGATCTTCCTGTAGCGTGACAATCATATTGGCTTTCTGGTCAAGTTCGGAAGAAAGGCGGCTGATTGTTTTCCTCAAAGCCGAGGATTGGATTCCGCTCTTTTTCAGTTTCTCTTCCAGTTCGCTGATCTGCTGTTTGTTCTTTTTCAGTGTTTCGCTGATCAACTGCATGTTTTCTTTGATCTGTTCGCGATTACTCTTATTCAGATCTCCCTTTTGTTGCTGTATGTTGAGATAATTTTCTGCATCACGAATAGACTGGATGTCAGCCTCTACGTCATTGAGGGTTCCGAGGATTTCATCCATCTCGGCATTGCTTTTGGTGTTTTCGATTCTCAGAGAGTCGTTTTCTGCTTTCAGCTTCTTATATTCTGCTGAATTCTGTCCGCAGGAGGCCAGCATGGCTGTGCAAATCGTTGTTGCAATTAATACTTTCTTCATGTTCTTTCTGTTGTTACGTTAAACTTCTGTTCCTGTCTCTTTGTCCTTTTTATCTTTTAAGCCTGCTAATACTATAACAATTTCACCTTTCGGTTCGTTCACGGTGAAGTGAGCGATAACTTCTTCGAGCGTGCCGCGTACGGTTTCTTCGTGTATCTTCGATATTTCACGTGATACGGAAACAGGGCGGTCATTCCCGAAAAACTCGGCTAGTTGTGTCAATGTCTTGACCAGCCGGAAAGGTGACTCATAGAAGATGATGGTGCGATATTCCGTCGAGAGCTCTTTCAAGCGCGTCTGTCTTCCCTTCTTCTGGGGAAGAAAGCCTTCGAAGCAAAATTTCTCGTTGGGCAGCCCCGAAGCAACTAATGCCGGGACGAAAGCCGTGGCTCCCGGCAGGCATTCCACTTCTACACCCTGACGTACACATTCACGCACTAACATGAATCCCGGATCGGATATCGCGGGAGTACCGGCATCCGATACCAATGCTATATTCTCGCCCGCCTTGATACGGGCTGCCACTTGTTCGACCGTTTTATGCTCGTTGAACTTATGGTGCGACTGCATCCTGTTTTGTATTTCGAAATGTTTGAGCAGGATACCTGTAGTACGCGTGTCTTCCGCCAGAATGAGATCGGCCTCTTTCAGCACGCGGATTGCCCGGAACGTCATATCTTCCAGATTTCCGACGGGAGTGGGTACTACTGTTAATTTTGCCATAGCACTTTTTAATTGATAATTGACAATTGACAATTAAAAAGACAAAGACAAATACATTGTCAATTGTCCATTGTCACATTGCTTAGAGGAAGCGTTTTTCAAGCAGCTTGATAAAGTCTGCTACCGCTTCATCCTCTATATTCCACTTTAATTCGTTATTCAAATATGTGACCGAGTCTTCATACGAATGAAGATCGTTCAGGTCATTGATTACTTTGTTCATCCGTGCCTCATCACCTCCGAACAACTCGCGGCGGAAACGGAAACGATCGTTCAGGCTGAATGCCTTTCGGAAATCCGAAAAATTTTTCTTTTCCAACAGGTCGTTGAGGAATAATCCGGGACGCTCTGCGGGGATCACTTTGCCGGATGCTTCCACTGCCGGAGTCTCCGGCTCTTCAACGGGGATTGGCTCCGGTCCGGCCGGTAATCCTTGTTCTCCAGGAAGCTCCTGTCTGATTTCCTGCTCTTGGATGACTGGCTCCGGTTTGGCCGGAATCGGAGCCGGGGCTGCAATCGAAGCTTCCTGTACTGTTTGTACCGGAGTGGCAACCGATGGGGGAATAGACTGGATCAGAGCTTGATGCTCTTCCATCTGTTTACGTAGCATTTCGATCTGGGCCGTTTCCAAAGCATGTAGGTCCTTCAGAATCTTATGGGTGAGGTCGAAAGTCTGGCCGAAAAAAGACACCGGATACACTTCTGCATCCCGCATGCCGGCAACCAATGTTTCAAGCTCCCGGATATCCAGAAGCAGGTAATCTATTTTTTCTTTATTCGCCATTCCTTTTTCCATTCATGAAAACTTGCAAGCAAGTTTTCGTTTATATTGCAACAAAAATAGGTATTTCTTATATATGTAACGTATTTATTGTATGAAATATTGTTATTCCTTTTATTGTGGAGTTAGGACAACCGCTCCGAAATGCTCCATTATCAGAGATCAAGTCGTCCCCGAAAGGCTCTATTTAAGTGACAATCGCCATGCTACTGTTGTCATACCGCCTGCTCATAGACCTTTTGCCCTTAGTCGAAAACCTTTTCGCCCTTGGTCAAAAGCCCTTTCGACACAGGTCAAAAACCTTTTCGACTAAGGGCGAAAAGCAAAGGAGTGGTAGTAATAGCTGTTAATAGCTGTGTATTTGTTTATTAATTGATATTGTTGCTTCTTTGTCTTTTACTTAAATATATGGATGCGAAACCGGAGAGGCATGGCCAACTTAAATCAGGACGAGGCATATTCTTCGAATTCCTCCGGCAGATTCACCAGATAGAGCCGGTGGGTCGCACGTGTAAAGGCGGTGTAAAGCCAACGGTAGAAGTCTTCTCCAAGCATTTCTTCCGTGATATAGCCGATATCCAGAAAGACGTTCATCCATTGGCCGCCCTGTGCCTTGTGGCAGGTGACGGCATAGGCATATTTGACTTGCAAGACGTTGTAATGAGGATCTGCTTTCATCTTTTTCATCTTTCCTGCCTTTGTCGGGACATCGTCGTAATCTTCGAGAATGGTATAGAAAAGCTTGTCATTAAGATCTTTCGGCAGTGCGGGAGCTGCTGTCTGTAAGGTGTCGAGGAGAATTTTGACATCCGTTTCGAGATCGTAGTCCTGGAAACGGACCGATACGTCGGCAAAACGGAAACCGTAGAGCTCGTAAGTCCTTCGTACACGTAACACCTGTATGATTTCGCCATTAGCTATGAAGTCCATCTCCTTATTGCCGGCAGTCCAGAAGTAGTTATTCTTGGCAATCATCAGCCGGTCGCCAGACGAAAGTTCTTCTTCACGGTATAGGATGCGGTTGCGGATACCATTATTATATAGGGTAGCCCGCTTGTTGGAGCGTGAAATAATCATGGTCTCTTCGATCCCGTCCCGACTGTAGGCCGAGGAGATTTCTTCGATGAGTTCGTCTCCGTTTACCTTTCTGAAATCGGTGAAGCCTTTCAGCCTTAGTTTGGGGAAAATCTCGACCGTCCCGTTTCGTAAGGCATCCCGAAGGCGGGTAGCATTGAACAAGATCCCGGAGTTTTCGCTTTGGCGGACAACCTGGGTGAGGGTGATTTCCTGTACCTTTAAATTATATCCCCGCAGTATTTCCGGATTGAGAGCCGGGCTTTCGGTTTGCATGACGGGGGGTAACTGTGCCACATCGCCCATCAGGATCAGGCGGCAGTTTTCTCCGGAATAGACATATTGGACCAGGTCGTCCAGCAGGCGTCCGGTTCCGAAAACAAACGAGTCCAGTCCTTCATTGGCTATCATGGACGCTTCGTCTACGATAAATAGCGTGTCTTTATGCAAGTTATCAGCCGGATGAAAACCTGTCGGTTCGTTGGAAAAGGCTTTCTGGCGATATATCTTCTTGTGTATCGTAAATGCTTTCTGTCCGGCATAGCCGGAAAATACCTTTGCCGCCCGTCCGGTCGGAGCGAGCAAGATGCTTTTTTGTTTTAGCTCTGCCATCGTCTTCACCAAAGCTCCGACCAAGGATGTTTTACCGGTTCCTGCATATCCCTTCAGCAGTAAAAGCGAATCCGATTCTTCCGAAAGCAGGAAATTGGATAGGAAATTTAATGCCAAAACCTGGTCTTCGGTCGGATCATATGGAAAATTTTGTGTAATTTGGCGGCTTAAATAACTATTTATCATTTTGATTGTAATAATTTTCGCGATAAAGGTAGTGTATTAAATATTCTTTTTTAAATTTGCCGAA
>OAUS01000756.1_pt1 | contig 21370 bp, 14 predicted proteins | sample 1516801 | NCBI WGS metagenome assembly OAUS01 (sample SAMEA2580001, study PRJEB22360) | human gut metagenome | biome: human gut; feature: human-associated habitat; material: faeces | place: Denmark | collected 2008/2010
TAAAGTAAAGTTGGTTTCGGTGATTTATGCTGTGATTCGCTTGAAAAAATGTCGTGTAATGGGGATGATTCGTTGGAAAAAGTGTAACGAATTCGGTTTATTCGCTTGAAAAAGTGTAGAACTACTGTATTATACTTGCATTCAACAGAAAAACATTAAGCCACAATATATCATATAATATATGAACACGTGCTTTTTTGTTCACTATATGATATATTGAGGCTTTAAAGTGTATTACCGGCGAACCTATGCCTTTCACAAGACAAGGCACTTGTCCGGAGCAAAACCATTGGCGATATGTTCATTTTGGAAAACATATCCCATCTGATTGCAAACGACCTTTGTTCCGTTTATCTCAGCATCAATGTTGGTATGTGAATGCCCATAAACCCATGCGTCAATGCGACTGTCGGCAATAAGCCCACTCAGTTCAGTTGCAAATGCACTATTCAGCACTGAACCTTTATGGTGAGGGGCGACGACCTCCAATGTGGGAAGATGATGTGTTACTACCACAATGTGCTTTGCGGTGCTTTCAGTTAGACTATGCTTGATGAAATCCAAGCAGAATTCATGCATCTGATTAAACTCCTCAGTTTGGAGTAATTTGCCATTATACATTATTTGCCGAAAGTCGTTCATGCCTTTCCATATAAAATACTCGTCAGAAGGAGAAATCTGAGACCACAAAGTGCTCATGATAAAATCAGTATCATCAATCTTTACTACTTGATTCTGGTAATATCCTACATTCTTCTTGAACATCCAATTCCATTGCAGTCCCTTATCCATCACATCACAATAATTGTAATACTCATGGTTTCCGGGCACAAGGAGCACTTGCCGATAATTTACAGATGCCCATTTCCAAAAATTACTCAAAGGTGCAACCTTGTTTTTCAAATAGAATATATCTCCGGCAAGAACCAGAACATCGCCAGTTACAGGTAATTCATTATGTTTCATCCACCTGCTGTTATCGCTGAATTCCAAATGCAGGTCGCTCATATATTGTATCTTCATAATCTTTTGTTTATTAATATTTTGTGTAAATCAGTTCATAATTCTTTGAATTCGATTCATCGCCAATAATACCCTCCAAGAAAGAAAATTTATTATACAGGAATTGGTAGTGTTCAAGTTCTTCTTCCTCAAAGTCTATGTTCTCATAGCAGTTGTCTATCTCCTTGTTGATTTTATCGTACAAATCGACGGTCGTTTTGGCTATTCGTACTTCCAACTTGGCAATATCTTCTTTATTCTTAGCAATAGCCTTTTTACAATGTTCGATTTCTTCTTTGTAAAAGCATAAAACCTCCTCAAGAAGGACGTTTGTCAGCACACTTGGAGATGGACTACATGGAAGCACAGTCAATTCACGACTTGGGGTAGTAGTAAGATAAAACAATTTACACCCCAAAGACTTTGCAACCTGTTTGTTATATTCATCTATTTCGCGAATGACTTTCATCAAATCTTCTTTAGATTGACTTTGGCATTCTTCATGAGACGGATGCTCTTTCTTTTTCAACAAAGGCATATTTTTGTGCCTTAAATAGACCGTTGTATATTCACTCATACATAAACCTCCTTTTTTATTTCTTATGAAATTGCTCTACTTGTTTTTCAATCATCCTTTTTACCTGTTCAAATGATATGGGGGTAAAGTTATTGTTATCAACCCCTACATCGTATTGCGTCGGATAGAGATACTGAAGCCGGGCAGCGTCAATTCCAGTGTTATTCTTCCTTGTATGTACGTGTCCGAAAAGTTGCCACACATCTTTATATCCGCCATCAAAACATAGAAAAGGATAATGGTTCAAATATATCCTTTGTTTACCGACCTCTATGTGCATCTGCATTGCCACATGTTCAAATCTGTCAATGTAGCCTTGACGTATATTCTTCAAATCATGGTTGCCCATAATCAGATATATCTTTCCGTTCAACCTGTCAAGGATTTTAGTCCATTCAGCTGAACCGCCAAGACAGAAATCGCCCAGATGAAAGACAATGTCATCCTGCCCGACTGTATTGTTCCAATTGGAGATTATGGTCTCATTCATCATTTCCACATCCTTAAACGGCCTGTTGCAGAAACGAATGATATTCCCATGATAAAAATGGGTATCAGATGTAAAGAACACCTTGCTGCCATCAAATTTATAGCTCATTTCTTCTCAATTTATGTGCATCACTGCACGTTAATAATCTGGTTACCAACAGCCCATCAGACGGAAATGGCAGAAGAGCATCATAAAGGCGACTGTCACAAATGGGCATACAAACAAAATAGTTGGAAAGTTTGGTAAGGACTCTCCAACTATTCAGTTTCTATTCTCTCAAAGTACAATAATGTACTCGTTATGTTCGTTGGAAAGTATTAACTCTACGAGGTTCAATGCGTGAAACATGAACACTCGACACAGAATCAGTGCGTTTGTTGCTCTGAATTGCGGTTGTTGTTAATATATTCATTCTGTTTCTTTGCATTGTTAATGTTTATATCGTCTCAAAAACGGTGTAAAATTAGCAAATAAATCCCAATCTCACATCACTTTACATTAATTTCTTTTGCCAAAAGACTTTTATTTCTTCGATTATGCTCGCGAACCAAATAAAATATATAACTTTGCATTTGACGCAATTTATAATTGAATACAATATGGCGAATTTGAACTGTATAAAGGCAGTATTAGCTGAGAAGGGCATTATGAGTAAATGGCTTGCTAAAACTTTGCAGAAAGATCCGGCAACGGTGTCAAAGTGGTGCAACAATCATTCACAACCCGATTTATACACATTGGCACGAATAGCAGAAGTTTTGGATGTGGATATACACAAATTAATTTGTCATACAAAAGAAGAATAGAGGAATGGAACAACCTAAGTTGATAAACAACATAAGTGAGCGTGTTGTGGATGACCTCAAGGGACGGTTATCCAAAGGTGCTTGTGTGTCTATTGCTGCGGCTTCATTCTCCATTTATGCCTACGAAGCATTGAAAGAAGAACTGGAGCAGGTGGAGCAATTGCGTTTCATTTTCACGTCTCCTACTTTCATCAAGGACAAATCAAAGAAAGAGAAACGAGAGTTTTTCATCCCTAAACTTAACCGAGAGCGCAATTTGTATGGTACGGACTTTGAAATTCGTCTGCGCAACCAGTTGTCACAGAAAGCCATTGCCAAAGAATGTGCCGACTGGATTCGCAGAAAAGTGCAATTCCGTTCCAATGCTTCGCAAGAACAGATGGGTGGATTTATGCACATCAACAACGACACCCAGCAGGTTTATATTCCATTCAATGAGTTTACCACCACACAGTTGGGATGTGAGCGTGGTGCTAATGTATATAATGTAGTCAATGTATTGCCTTCACCAACAGCAAGTGCCTACTTGGATATTTTCAATGAGCAGTGGAACAATGATGAGAAGTTTGAGGATGTAACGAAGCGTATATTGGAGTACATAGACACTGTATATCAGGAAAATGCTCCAGAATACATCTACTTCATCGCACTTTATAATATTTTCAACGAGTTCTTGGAAGACATCAGCGAAGATGTGTTACCCAATGAGCGCACGGGCTTCAAGACCAGTGTCATTTGGAATAAGCTTTACAACTTTCAACGTGATGCTGCGCTGGCTATCATCAACAAGTTGGAAAAATACAATGGTTGCATCCTTGCCGATTCAGTAGGTCTTGGCAAGACCTTTACGGCATTGGCGGTTATCAAGTATTACGAGAACCGTAATAAGTCGGTGCTTGTACTTTGCCCTAAAAAACTGAATGACAACTGGCAGACTTTCCGTGCCAATTACAAAAACAACCCCGTAGCTGCCGATCGGCTAAGGTATGACACCCTCTTCCACTCCGACCTTTCACGCGACCGTGGTTTGAGTAATGGCCTCGACTTGGAACATGTGAATTGGGGAAACTATGACTTGATTGTGATTGACGAAAGCCACAACTTCCGCAATGGTGGTAATGTGGACGAAGAGGATGAAGCGGATTTTGATACGCTCGTAGAAACAGACCGCCACAAGGAGAACCGTTATCAGCGATTGATGCGATGTGTCATCCGTCAGGGTGTGAAAACGAAAGTACTCATGCTGTCAGCAACTCCTGTCAACAACCGATTCGGCGATTTGAAGAACCAGTTACAACTGGCATACGAGGGGCGTGTGGAGAATATCAACGAAGCCCTCGAACTAGACCGCAACATTGACGACATATTCAAGTCTGCTCAGACTGCCTATAATCGTTGGGCTAAGTTGGAGCCAAGCGAACGGACTACGGAACGATTGCTGTCAAGTCTTCAGTTTGACTTTTTTCAGATGCTCGATGCCGTGACCATCGCACGTAGTCGTAGCCATATCATCAAGTATTACGACACGAAAGATATTGGCGAGTTTCCTAAGCGGCTTACCCCTTTGTCTCGCCGTCCGCGTTTGACGGACTTGGGCGATGCCATCAATTTCAAGGATATTGCCGAGCAACTCAATGCTCTAAATCTTTCCATATACACCCCTTCGCTTTATCTCTTCGATTGTGCCCGTAGTGGTTACAGTATCGACTACGATGGTGAAGGTCTGTCTATTGACGGTCGTGAGAAAGGCTTGCGCAAACTCATGGCCACCAACCTGTTGAAACGTCTGGAAAGTTCGGTCAATTCTTTCCGACTGACGCTTAACCGCATCCATGAGTACATTCGGCAGACAATGGAACTGATAGAAGCATACGACAAGAAACATTCCGGTGCAACCATTGATGTGTCTTCTTTCACTGATGATATGGACTCATCCGAAGGCGACACCGACCCGTTTGCCACCAAGAAGTCGAAGATTTCATTGGCTGACATGGACTATGTGAGTTGGCGACGCGATCTCGAAGCCGATTTTGAACGGTTAGACCTGCTCTTGCTGATGTTGAAGGACATTACGCCCGAACACGACAGCAAGTTACAGATGCTTATCGAGGATTTGAAACATAAATTTAGTAACCCGATAAACGGAGAAAACAAGAAAGTGCTTATATTTACGGCATTTGCCGACACAGCCAATTATCTCTGTGAGCAATTATCCACGAAGATAAAGGAAACTTGCGGACTTGATACGGCTCTTATCACCGGTTCTACCGATGGCAGATGCACATTGCCGAAGTTTCCCATTTCGTTCAATAATGTGCTGACCTATTTTTCACCGTTATCAAAAGACCGTGCGGCCCTCTTTCCCAATGCCACAGGTGAGATTGATATACTTATTGCTACCGATTGTATCAGTGAGGGGCAAAACTTACAAGATTGCGACTACCTCATCAATTACGACATCCATTGGAATCCCGTACGCATCATCCAGCGTTTCGGGCGTATCGACCGTATCGGTAGCCGGAACAAGCAAATCCAGCTTGTCAACTACTGGCCGGATATGGAACTTGATGACTATATTCAGCTCAAAGGACGTGTCGAAAGCCGAATGAAAGCCACCATCCTTACCGCAGCAGGTACCGGCAATCCGCTTTCTATGGGCGAAGAAGCTGATTTGGAATATCGCCTTGGGCAGCTAAAGAAGTTGCAGAATGAAGTGGTGGATATTGAAGATATGGACACCGGTATCAACATCATGGATTTGGGATTGAACGAGTTTAGGCTTGACCTCTTGCAATATGTCAAGGAACATCCGGATATTGAACATGCACCTTTCGGATTGAATGCGGTGGTAGCTGGTTCCGAATTGGCGAAACCGGGCGTGATGTTTGTGCTGAAGAACCGCAACAATGCCGTTAATATTGACCGCAAGAATCAACTGCATCCGTTCTACATGGTCTATTTGGCAGACGATGGTGACGTAATTTGCGACCATCTGCATCCTAAACAACTGCTCGACATCATGCGTGCGCTGTGTAAGAATCAAAACGACTATGACCGTGTGCTCTGTGCTGCGGTCAACCGTGAAACGCAAGACGGCCGTCGTATGACCAAGTACAACACATTACTCCAAACAGCTATTGACAGCATCGTAAGCATTAAAGAAGAAACAGACATTGAGAGCCTTTTCTTTGTGGGTGAGACAACAGCCTTGCATGGAGAAATTAAAGGTTTGGACGACTTTGAGTTGATAACCTTCTTAATAATTAAAGAGAAATGAAATTATCTGATATAGAAATAGGTACTATAGTCAACTTCTTAAATGAAGGTGGTTATGTCCTGGACTTTAGTACAGCTGATTTTGATGCTTTTACCTATAAAAGCATAGGTGTTCCGCTTTGTGAAACATATAGACTTTCAAAGGGCAAATCTCTGATAGCATATATCAATGATACAAAATACGAAGATAAAATAAAGCTACTTAGCGATTTAATCAGATATTACGAACTTTCTTCAATGAAGGAACATGATGAAGAAAATCGTAAAAGCCGTGCGGTTGCTTACAAAAAATGCCGTAGCATACTTGATAAAGCAGGTGGTACAATGGTTATGACCGCTACGGCTGAAACTTTAAAAGAAGCTTTTGACAGCGATTACATATCAGCCCAAATTGATTTAATGCTCAATCTGAAGGACGGAAATCCAACAGAAGCAATTGGTAAGGCTAAAGAACTAATTGAAAGTTGTTGTAAAACAATACTTGGATTTGAAGGCTGTACTGTAGATAAAGATTGGGAAGTTCCACGTCTTGTTGATGAAACTTTCAAACATTTTCATCTGATGCCTAAAAACATCTCTGATGATGTTAAAGGAGCTAAGTCTATAAAGGCTATTCTCGGTAATCTTAAAGCTATTGCACAAGGCGTTGCAGAACTGAGAAATCTGTATGGTAGCGGACATGGCAAGTCCAGTTCATATAAAGGGCTTGAATCTCGTCATGCTAGTTTAGCGATTGGAAGTAGTACAACTCTCGTGCGCTTTTTATGGGATTCGTATGAACGGCATCATAATAATGAGGTTAATTAGATGAGACAAAATGGACAATATACTTAACTACCCCACCTCCACGCACGTGGACAGATTGGTGCCCAAGACAGCCTTTTACAAGCATTTGGAGATTAACACACGCTTGAAGATGCGATTTGTGGAAGATGTGGAACGCATACAATGGCTCTATAAGTTAGCTCCATCCACAATGAATGTGGACGAGGGTAAGGCGGTGCATGAAATCGTGGTGTTCTTAGTGACACTCAAAGTGGAAGATACGCTGGATGATGTGTTTCTTGCCATCGACCGCCAGATGCCGCGCTATGTGGTGTTTGTGTTGCAATATGCCAACCGTAGCCGATTGTTGCTCAACTACAAGGAATGGGCGGATGCGGACAAAACACGATTCAACATTTTGAAGACTTTCCGCACGAAATGGATGCCATTGGCAAAGGTGAAATTGGAACTGGCAGGGTCGTCACTGGATAATATCTACGAAGCGTTTGCCGGTCAGATTTCCGGATTTGGTACGACCAACGCCACCGACACGAAACAGATTATGGCATTGCAAGATGAATTGACCCGTAAACGACGAGCAGCGGAAGTCTTGCAGAAACGGGTACGAAATGAAAAGCAGTTTGCCAAACAGATGGAACTCAACAGCGAAGCCCGCACTTTGAAGCGTGAGATAGCCAAGTTGGAAGAAGAACTTAAAACATTAGAAAATAATCAAGAACAATATATATGGCTGACATATTAAAACATTTAGATTTGAACTCCGCAGACGGAACGCAACTCAATCTTGATGCGCTCTATCAGGTAGTACCTTCGGCATTTACCGAAGTACGTGATGACAAGACGGGGGAAATCTCCCGAAAGGTAAACTTCGAGGTGCTTCGTCGGTTGCTTGGCGACCATGCCACAGATGGCGATGGCGAGATGTATCAGTTTACATGGGTCGGTAAGAACGCCGCTCGTGCGGAGGCTGCCAAACCAACCGATAAGACATTACGCCCGGTGGTGGAAGATTCCGTGGATTGGGACAACACAAAGAATATCTATGTCGAGGGCGATAATCTTGAAGTGCTCAAACTCTTGCAACGCTCGTATATGGGTAAGGTGAAGATGATTTATATTGACCCGCCTTATAATACGGGCAATGACTTTGTATATCACGATGACTTTGCCCACACTGCTGCCGAGGAGGATTTCGAAGCCGGCAATGTAGACGAATTAGGCTATCGCTTCAGGAAGAATACCGATACGAATGGTAAGTTTCATTCGGATTGGTGTTCAATGATTTATACGCGTTTGTTGGTGGCTCGTTCTTTGCTCGCGGAGGATGGGGTTATCTTTATTTCGATTGATGATAATGAGGTGCGCAATCTGAGAAATATTTGTGACGAAGTATTTGGGGAACATAATTTTGTAGCACAATTAGTGTGGGAAAGAGCTTACTCACCCAAAAATGACGCAAAATACATCTCAAATAGCCATGATTATATTTTGATGTTTGCCAAACAAATAGAAGACTTTACGATTGGACGATTAGAGAGAACAGAAGAAGCTAATGCTCGTTATTCTAATCCAGACAATGATCCACGAGGTGTTTGGAAACCAAGTGATATGTCTGTTAAGACATATAATGCAGCATGTGATTATCCCATCACGACCCCTTCGGGGAAAATCGTAGAGCCTCCAGCAGGACGCTGCTGGAGTCTCTCGAAGAACGCGTTCTTCGAGAGACTCCAGCACAACCGAATTTCATTTGGTGTCGATGGTAATAGCGTACCATGTATCAAAAGGTTTCTATCTGAACTTAAGTTTGATGGTATGGCTCCAACATCTATACTTTTTTATAAAGAAGTTGGACATAGTCAAGAAGGTGCAAAAGAAGTAGTATCTCTTTTTGGAGACAAAGGTGTATTTGATGGGCCAAAGCCTATAAGATTGCTTCAACGTCTTATTACTTTGGCCAATTTGAAAGGAGATTCTATCGTATTGGACTTCTTTTCAGGTTCGGCGAGTACCGCTCATGCCTTGATGAAGACTAATTTAGAGAAGAACACTAATTGCCAATTTATTATGGTTCAATTACCTGAAGAAGTAAGTGATACAAAGAAAGATCAAGGTTATGAAAATATCTGCGAAATAGGAAAAGAGCGTATTCGTCGTGCCGGTGCAAAAATCAAGGCTGATTCTCCGCTTACTACGCAAAATCTCGACACCGGTTTCCGTGTCTATCGCCTCGATGAAAGTAATTACGAGAAAGTATCACTTTCACCTAAGGAATACAAGCAAGACCAGCTCGACCTCTTTGCCAATAATATCAAGGCTGACCGTACAGACTTTGACCTGCTCTATGGTTCTATGTTGGCATGGGGCGTTCGCTTAGACTTACCCTTGTTGACAGAAACCGTGGATGGCTGCACCATCTACACCGTCAATGAAGGCGACCTCGTGGCTTGTTTTTCTCCAGATATTACCGATAAGGTAGTAGCTGCGATGGCAGACAAAAGTCCTTTACGTGTACTCTTTCGCGATGCCTGTTTCAAAGAAGATGCTCAGAAAATCAACATTTATGAGCAGTTCAAGCAAGCCTTGGACTGGGCGGATAATGATGCGTTTAATAACATCAGAGTAATTTAACGTGTTCATGGAAGAGAACAACAAAATACTAATCTATACAGACAATGACGGTCTGACAAAGATAGATGTGAAACTTGAGGAAGATACCTTATGGCTTACTCAAGCGCAGATGTGCGAGCTGTATCAGACAAGCAAATCCAATGTAAGTGAGCATATTAAGCACATTTTCGAAGAAGGCGAACTACAAGAGGACTCAGTTGTTCGGAAATTCCGAACAACTGCCGCAGATGGTAAGGCGTACATGACAACCTTCTATAATCTCGACATGATTATCGCTTTAGGTTATCGTGTCCGCTCCATCATTGCCACACGTTTCCGCCAATGGGCTACCCAACGGCTGAAGGAATACATCACCAAAGGTTTCACTATGGACGACGAGCGCCTGAAAAAGTTGGGTGGTGGTGGCTATTGGAAAGAACTATTGGAACGCATCCGTGACATTCGTGCCACGGAAAAGGTGTTCTACCGCCAAGTGCTGGAAATCTATGCCACCAGTATTGACTACGACCCTCGCGCCTCAGTGTCACAGGAATTTTTCAAGAAAGTGCAAAACAAGATACATTATGCTATCCACGGTCGCACTGCCGCAGAATTGATAGTGGAACGTGCCGACTCAGAGAAAGACTTCATGGGACTACTCACCTTTAAGGGAAGCCAACCTACACTGGCCGAAGCTCGTACTGCAAAAAACTATCTTGATGATAAAGAACTTCGATCCATGGGACAGTTGGTGTCCGGATATCTTGATTTCGCAGAACGTCAAGCCGAGAAAGAGCAACCCATGACCATGAACGATTGGGCAAACTATCTGGATCGCATACTCACCTCAACTGGAGAACAACTCCTACTGGATGGAGGCCGAGTATCCCATCAAGAAGCGATGGACCATGCCACTACTGAATATCGTAAATATAAACAACGCACACTCAGCGATGTGGAGCAAGATTATTTGAACGCTATCAAGGCGATTAGCGACAAAAGTAAGAAAGGAGGCAAAAAGTGAAAATAAGATATAAACATCAACGCTTTCAAGCGGAAGCCACCAAATGCGTGAGCGACGTATTTCAGGGACAACCCAAACACGACGGCAGCCGCACCTTCTTGAACAAGTTTGGTGCGCTCAGTTTCGACGGCTTCGGCAATCTGCCCCTTGTACTTGACAATGAAAGCATTTGCGAGAATGTGCGTGGTATACAGATGGCAGAAGGATTGAAGCCCGTGGAGCATCTGGAGGGAGACGGACGTACCTTTACCATCGAAATGGAAACAGGTACGGGTAAGACCTATACCTATATCAAGACCATGTACGAACTGAACGCCCGCTATGGCTGGTCGAAATTTGTGATTGTAGTGCCAAGGATTGCCATCCGCGAAGGCGTGTTCAAGAGTTTTGAGAGTATGGCAGAACATTTTGCCGAAGAATACGGCAAGCGTATGCAATACTTTATCTACAACTCCAAGCAGCTCGCCAAGATAGAAGCGTTTGCCTCAGACAACAATATCCATGCGATGATTATCAACACGCAGGCTTTTAATGTCTCGCTCAACGAAGATAAGAACAAGGAAGGACGTGCCGGTGATGCAACCGCCCGTATCATATTCTCACGGCGTGACGATTTTGGTTCGCGAAAGCCGATTGACATCTTGGCGAAAACGAATCCTATTATGATTATTGATGAGCCGCAAAGTGTGCTAGGCACTGATGCGAATAATGCCACACGCAAAGGTATCAAACTGTTTAATCCGCTCTTTACCTTGCTTTATAGTGCCACACACCGTGAGATATTCAACCAAGTATATCGCCTCGATGCCATTGACGCTTACAATAAGAAGCTAGTGAAGAAAATAGAGGTACGCAGTGTGCATCAAGTGGGTTCTACAGCTACCAATGGCTATGTTTATCTGGATGAAATCGTCATTAGCAAAGGTAATCCACAAGCTCGATTGGGCTTCGATGTCAAGACAACCAATGGCACACGCCAAACCATTCGCTTGGTCGGCGAAGGATTCGACCTCAAAGAGCAAAGTGGTGGTTTGCAGGAGTATGCCGATAATTTCAAAGTGGAACGTATAGACGGATTGACCAATACCGTGCATTTCCTCAACGGACTGATGCTTCATCCCGGTGAGGTGGTGGGCAGCGTGAACGAGGACATTCTCCGCCGCAACCAGATACGAGAAACCATCAAAACCCACTTGGAGCGTGAACGCCAACTTTTCGCTCGCGGTATCAAAGTGCTGTCATTGTTCTTTATCGACCACGTGGATAGCTACCGCATCTACGATAAAGACAACGTGGAAAAGGGTAAGTTCGCAAAGATGTTTGAAGAGGAGTACCAACGTGCCTTGCAGGAGTTTATGCCTACCTTTACGGATGCCTCTTACACACGCTTTCTTTCCGACCCGAAGAATGCACCCGAAAACATTCACGATGGTTACTTCTCTATCGATAAAAAAGGAAAGAGTGTGGAATCGAAGAATAAGGAAGGCGAAAACGAAGAGCGTGGTTTCGACCTTATCATGAAGGATAAGGAGCGTTTGCTTAGCCAAAGTTGCCCCGTTCGCTTTATTTTCTCTCACTCGGCCTTGAAAGAAGGTTGGGACAATCCTAACGTGTTCCAGATTTGCACGCTGAAAGACACTTCCAACGAAATCAAGAAACGTCAGGAGGTGGGGCGTGGTATGCGCCTATGTGTTAACGACAAGGGCGAACGCCAAGATGCCGATGTATTAGGCGATCGTGTATTTGATACCAATATACTGACCGTTATCGCCAGCGAAAGCTATGACGATTTTGCCAAGAAGCTGCAAACAGATATGGCGGAAGCCTGTGGTAATCGTCCGGTGATTGTAACACCTACGTTGTTTACCGATCAGCTGACGCAAACCGAGGACGGACATAATATAAAGATAACCACTGAGCAGGCTGTGGAAATCCACGAGGAACTTATTGGGCAAGGTTACATCAAAAAGGGTAAGCTAACGCAGAAGTATTTTGATGAAAAGAAAGCCGGAACGCTCAATTTTGGTGAAGTGGAAAATCTACGCTCGTTTGTCGTCAAGCAGTTGGATAAGGTATTCAATCCCGATGCGTTCAAACCAGCTAATGGGCGCAACAAGACGGAGGCTCATTTCGTGAAAGACAACTTCAACAAAAAAGAGTGGCAAGAGCTGTGGAAGCGTATCAATACACGTACCTATTACAATGTGCGCTTTGAAACTCCAAAGCTCATAAAGGCTGCCATTGATGCACTCGACAAGCATCTGAATGTGACAGAGATTCGTATCGTTGTGGAAAGTGGCGGCATGGAAAGCATCCGTGACCGAGAGGAGTTGGAAGCCGGAACTGCTATGAACGCAGCCACGGTGAAGACTATCCGTGTGACGGAAGCCATTGGTGCAGAGGTAACGTATGACCTTGTGGGCGAGCTGGTACAGGCTACGGGTCTTACTCGCCGTACCATTGTGGAAATGCTGAAAGGCATCAGTCCTGCTACTTTCCATCAGTTCAAACTCAACCCTGAGGAGTTTATCATCAAGGCCGGACGCATCATCAATGACTGTAAAGCAATTTCCCTCATCCAGCATATCCAATACGAAAAACGTACCGGTACTTTTGGCACAGACATCTTTGAAGAAGCTACACTACGCGGTACACTCGGTAGGGACGCCATCGAAAGCACCAAGTCGCTCTACGACCTTGTGGTAGTGGATAGTGAGGGAATCGAAAAGAGCTTTGCCGAATCACTGGAAGCCGAGGATGATGTAGTGGTATATAGCAAACTGCCGGGAGGTTTCTACATCAACACCCCAATGGGCAAATACAATCCCGACTGGGCTGTAGCTTTCCGAGAAGGCACTGTGAAGCACGTATATTTCGTAGCGGAAACCAAAGGTAACGACATCGAAGTATCACAACTTCGTCATTCCGAGGATGCTAAGATAGAATGTGCTCGTCGCCACTTTGCAGCTATCAGTACTGGTGATGTGGTGTATAGTGTGGTGAAGACTTATCAGGATTTGTATAATGCGGTAATAAAATAAATAGTTCGTCTAACATTTTTTGCAAAGAGAGGAATCTCTATGTATAACGACAACAGTATTATAGATTAAAAAAAATAACATTGCTTTAATTAAATGATATCCAACAATATGGGAAATATACAGCTTGATTCTGAGCAGATTGCAAAATCATGGGAAGGGCGATTTAGCTTTCGAAAAGAAACCGATACTACATCTGGACTTCGTTCTCCACAGATTGGAGCACTTCACGCATTAATGGCTCATGTCGAATGTAATGAAGAACGTGCGATAGTAGTAATGCCTACGGGGACAGGTAAAACAGAAACAATGTTAGCATTTCTCATTGCTAATGTATGTCATAAAGTTTTTGTAATTGTCCCTTCTGATGCGCTAAGAAATCAAACATATAAAAAATTTAAGACCCTTGGACTACTCCCTAAGTTAGGATTAGTTCCTTCTGATATAAATTTACCCATTGTCACAAAGGTTATGCATAATTTAAAAGATGATGAATGGAAGCAAACAATAGACTCGTCCAACGTTATTGTTACAACAATGTCATTGGCTGCTAGTATATCATATAAGATACGTCAATACATTAGAGAGAGTGTATCGTTTGCATTTATAGATGAAGCTCATCACTCCAAAGCTGAAACTTGGAATGATTTTATCGGAATTTTTCCTCCTTCCAAAGTTATTATGTTTACTGCTACACCATTTAGAAATGATGGACAAAAATTAGCTGGTAAAATTATATTCAATTTTTCATTAAAAAAAGCTCAAGAACAACATTATTACGAAGCAATCAACAATTACCAAATAACCAAATACAATACATCCGATGCCGATAAAGCTATTGCAGAGAAAGCGGTTGAGATTCTTAAAGCAGATTTGGCTAAAGGGTATGACCATATAGTTATGGCAAGATGTAAAAATAAAGCCAGAGCTAATGAAGTCTACAAAATCTATCAGCAATATCAAGACTATGATCCGGTGATTGTGTATAGTGGAATGCCTAATGCAATTGGTACACTCAAAGCAATAAAAGAAAAGAAACACAGGATAATAGTTTGCGTTAATATGTTAGGGGAAGGTTATGACTTGCCTCAACTTAAAATAGCCGCCATTCATGATGAAAGGCAGAGTTTAGCGGTTACATTACAGTTCATTGGGCGATTTACTAGAACAAATGACATCAAATTGGGAAAAGCGAGCTTTATCACAAATATAGCTTATCCTCCAATAAAAGAAGAAGTTAATAGCCTGTATCAAATCGATGCAGATTGGAATTACATATTACCTCGTATAAATGAAGAAGTATCTACTCAACAACAATCTCTTACAGATTTTTTAGAAGGCTTTCGAGGTGATTTAAAGGATGAAATATCATTGGAAGATATTCGACCTGCATTGAGTGCTGAAATATATACTACAAATTCAACAACAACCGCATTTAATAATTGGAAGAAAGGCATAAACCATGCTAACAAATATGATTATGTTTTACATACTCTTTCCACTAACATATTGGTAATAGTGTTGGGCAAAAAGTCTTGCGTTTTATGGGGTGATACAAAAACTGTACAAGATCTTTCTTGGGATATTATCATTGTATATTTTGACGCAAAAACGAAAAGAATTTATCTAAATTCGTCTATCAAGTTGAAAGGAGAGAACTTTTTAAAGCATATTTTTTCTAACCCAATAAAAGTTCAAGATGATAGTCTATTTAGAGTTTTTGCCAATGTACAGAGACTTCGACTATTTAATGTTGGTGCACGACTTCCTCAGGGAAAAGATATTTCATTCCAATCGTACTTTGGAAGTAGCGTACAGGATGGAATTGATCTTCTTTCTCAGGGTAAACTGTTGAAAAATAATTTGTATGGTGTAGGATACAAAAATGGAAATCCTATAAGTATTGGATGTTCCAGTAACGGTAAGATTTGGTCACGTGAACGATGTGATTTACAACATTATCAGAAATGGTGTAATGAAATCGGTAAGATTATATTTGACCCCAATATAGATACCAATGTTGTGTTACAAAATATGCTATCATATGAAATACTGAAAAAATGGCCGAAAGCCTATCCAATTAGTATGGACTGGAATCCTGAAATGTATGAGCACTATACACAACTAGTACATTTTGGTGAGAGTTTGTTGCCATTTGATGAAATTGAGATAACAATAGAGGAAGATACGTGTGTAGGTAATAATATAATTTTCAGTTTAAAGAATGATGGCTATAATTGCAAATACAGAATAGATATTTTACCTAATCAAAAAGACAAAAATCATCAAATGAAATACACAAAAGTTAGTGGAGATTCAATAACATTTATTTGCGCCAATTCTGAAATTTATTTGGAAGATTTTTTTGTGGACTGCCCACCTACCATATTTTATGCTGATAATAGCATGTCGTACGGTATAAAGTATTGTAAACCTAAACGTAAAGCCGAAGAAATTCCAAATAGCATGATTAGTACACTAACATGGGAAGGGGTCGATCTTTCAAAAGAATCCCAAGAATCAGCTCCGTATCGTACTGATTCTATACAATATTATATGGTACAAACTATTATTGACAAACATGATTATTTGATTGATGATGATGGATGTGGAGAAGTTGCTGATTTGGTCGCAATAGACAATTCTGAACATCAAATAGATGTCACTCTGTATCATTTGAAATATGCTAAAGGCGGGAAAGTGACAGGACAGATAGAAAACCTCTACCAAGTTTGTGGTCAGGCACAAAAGTCTATTCGTTGGAAATATGTAGGTGGTAATAAAGTATTTCAGCATATTCTAAAAAGAGATGAACAAAAGAAATCAAAAGGAAAGAGTAGTAGTTTACTAAAAGGGAATACCTCTGAAATTATAAAATTGCGAGAAGAAGCTTCTAACAAGAAAGAACTTCGTTACCACATAGTAATAGTTCAACCTGGTATGAGTAAATCTAAATGCTCCAGTGAAATGAGAATATTATTAGGTAACACAGTACAGGTTCTTCATGAAATGGTAAACATTGATTGCCGAGTCATATGTAGCGAATAAAAGATGTATATTATGGACACGAGGCAATACATGATAGTAGATTTAGAACGACGTGGCGATAAGCGTATGTTTATCACCGAACAAGTCTCCTTTATCAGCGAGAATAAGAACGGTTTTTGGGCTGTTCGGTTCTCTACATCCCCTCGTGTGTTCAATTACAACAAATCCCGTCTGTTATATTATACAGATCCAGATACCATAGATTTCAGCGAAAAAGGATTGTATATCAAGAATAAGCACATCAACAATGTGGCAGAAGTATTGCGGTTTTCTGACACTCGTCATACATTCTATCGAGTGACCTATACCAATGGTTACTATGAGAACTTTGAGGGAAATGATATCTATATCACTCGTACTCCTATTGAAAAAAATGGTGGCTCTACTTGGGAATATCTTCGTAAATTGGCTGATGAAACAGGTCTGATGACAGAGGATGAAGATAATATCTTATCCAAGCAGTATGAATTGATAGATATAATGCGCGACAATGTTCCTTTGGCTCAATATCTTGGGAACAAGTCAAAATTAGCAACATATCGCTTGCCAAAGCAGGTTTATTATCCTTTTGGATGCAATGCCAGCCAAAAGTCTGCGGTGGAGAAGGCATTGGCGCATCAAGTAAGCATTATACAAGGACCTCCGGGAACAGGTAAAACGCAAACGATTCTCAACATCATAGCCAATTTGCTTGTGGCAGGAAAAACAGTGCTTGTTGTGTCTAACAACAATTCTGCTGTAGAGAATGTGGCTGAAAAGTTAGGTGGTGAAGGTCTTGGCTTTATCGTAGCCAAACTCGGTAGTACAAAGAATAAAGAGACGTTTATTGTCAACCAATCAAATTATCCCGATATGACCGATTGGAGTATAGAAGAGCACTCAACAATTTATCAATTGGCGAAAGATTCTCTCCAAAACGTGTCACAAGGATTTGACGGGCAGTTACGTCAAGCTCAACTAAAGACGGAATATGATGCGTTGCTGAAAGAGAGCAAATATAATGCGCTATTAGGCGCAAACAGTACTGATAACAACTGGCTTCATGGTAAACCATCTGCCAAACTGATAACGCTGCTCAACCTTTACCAAATGATGGTAGAGAAGGAGCAAAAGCTCGGTTTTTGGTTTCGTTTGAAGTGGTCATTTGCTATGGGAATGAAGATATTCTCGTTCCTTAACGGTAAAGTTACCGAAGTGATAGCTGGATTGGAAGAAGCCTACTATTTCTCTCGTAAGGCTGAAATCGAGCAAGAATTGGGCTTCATAGTCCATACGCTTCAATCCATTGATATTAACCAGTCTGTAAAAGATCTGCGTTCCTCTTCCTTGCAAATTTTGAAGAATAAGATTGCCAAACGATATGGAACCAGAGAAAGGAAAAGGTTCTCTATTAGGGACATCAAGCCCAAAACAGAGGAGTTCTTGAAAGAATATCCTGTCGTACTCAGCACCACTTATTCTGCCAAAAGTTGTATCAGTAAGGATATGGTATTTGATTATGTGATTATGGACGAAGCGTCACAAGTAGACATTAAGACCGGAGCATTGGCACTCTCGTGTGCGATGAATGCCGTGATTGTTGGTGACGACAAACAATTACCTAATGTAGTGAGCCGTGAAGAAGCACTTGCTCTAAATGCAATTCAGACAACCTATAATGTAGATGACAGATACAACGCTATGACGCATAGCTTTCTGCAATCATGTGTGGAGGTATTCACGGAAGCTCCTGTCACGTTGCTGCGGGAGCACTATCGTTGCCATCCCAAGATTATTGAGTTCTGCAATCAACGGTTTTATAATGGTGAGCTGGTGGTCATGACCACTGACAACGGCGAAGAGAATGTGTTGCAGGTAGTCCGTACCACTAAAGGCAATCATGCGAGAGAGCATTTCAATCAGCGAGAGATTGATGTCATCATACAGGAGGTAATGCCTGAATATAAGTATATGGATAGCGTGGGCATCATTACTCCCTATCGCAACCAAGCGGAAGAAACAAATAAGGCATTAGGGCATGATATTGCCAGTACGGTACATAAATATCAAGGTCGGGAGTGCGATAGCATCATCATAAGCACAGTAGACAACGAACCAACGGAGTTTTCCGACGATGCCAACTTGCTCAATGTCGCCATATCACGTGCCAAGACTCGTTTGTGCATCGTGACCAATGGCAATGAGCTGCCGAAAGAATCGAATCTTGCCCAGCTTATAGCCTATATACAATACAATAATTTCGAGGTCAAGGAAAGCAAACTCCACTCTGTGTTTGATTTGCTCTATAAGCAATACACTGCAGAACGTTTGGCGTATGAAGCTGCCCATCCTTCGGTATCGAACCATCTATCTGAAAACCTTGTTTATACGGTTTTGGTAAAAGCTATTGCTGATTTGAATTTGATTAACGCTGAAATATTATGTCATTATCCGCTCTCTCGATTGATTAGCGATTGGAGTTTGCTTAGTGAAGAAGAAAAGGCTTTTGCAAAAAGTCCGTTTTCTCATATAGATTTCCTTATTTACAATTCGCTCACTAAACAACCACTTCAAACGATTGAGGTTGATGGTTGGCATTTTCACCAGAATAGCGATGTACAGCAATCACGGGATGCCCTCAAAGACCGATTGCTCACAAAGTTTGGTCTTTGTCCGCATCGTATTTCCACTACAGAAACGGTGAATGTGGAAACAATAAAGAAAATCATTTTAATCAGTAGTTAAAAATCAAAGTTATGAGCAGATTAAGCAAACTATATCAGACAATGGAAAACCTAAAGGAATTAGGTTTGTCTATTAATGAAGATCTTATTCAAGAGGCAAATGAGTTAGAAGAAGAAATTATCAAGAAAGAGATTCTTCCGGTGTTAAGCAAAACAATAGAGCCGGCTTTGCAACCTGTAAAGCGTGAACTTGTTTTAGTTGTGGATTATGTGCCGGAACAGCCCCTGAGCGTTCATCTTAGCCGTAAGCGTAACTTTGCAGCGGAGTTGACGGATGCCAAGGAGATGGTGCTCGATCCGGAGGTAACACATCGGAATAATGGTTCTCGTCTGGATGAAAAGATAGAAAGAGGTCCGACAAGAGATATGACGGTTGTTTTTCCTGACGGAACTATAATAGCGGAGAAAACTGCTGTTGAAACACTTATAAATGTTGTCAAAAAAATAGGAGTGGCTGAGGTTCGCAAGGTGGTGGAAGAGGATAATCTCAAATTCTGCAAAGTACCCGTCATTTCAAACCGAAGGGATGCAAAGTACGGTAAAAGTCAGAAAGAATTGGGTGGAGGATGGTTATTGATTACCCATAGCAACAATCGTATGAAAAAGGCTTTTATCGAGAATGTTTCTGAAGTTTTACATCTCGGAATAAAGGTCACCTTAAAAGAATAAGAGAGCTATGGCAAAAAATATAGAAATACGAAATAGTACAGCAGAGTTCCTGATTTTTCAAATTGAGGGAAAAGAAAATGGAGTGCAGGTAATGTATCAAAATGAAACTATCTGGTGTACACAGAAAGCTATGGCGCAATTATTTGACTGCTCCACAGATAATGTCGGACTTCACTTGAAAAATATATATGAAAGTGGAGAGTTGGTACAAGTGGTAACAACCGAGTATTTCTCGGTTGTTCAGGTGGAAGGTGAACGTCAAGTAAATCGTAAGTTGAAATTCTATAATCTTGATGCTATCATTAGTGTTGGCTATCGGGTTAATAGTACTCGTGCCACACAGTTCCGGCAATGGTGTACATATGTGCTTCGCCAGTTTGCTATTCGTGGATATGTGATAGACAAGAAACGAATGGAGAATGGCTCCTTTTTCGGGGAGGGTTATTTTTAACATTTGCTTGCCGAAATTAGGGAGATAAGGTTGAGTGAACGACGCTTTTATCAGAAACTCACTGATATATATGCCACCAGTATTGATTATAATGTCAATGCACCAACTACGCGTGCATTTTTCAAAAAGGTTCAGAACAAGATGCATTATGCGGTGCACGGTCATACGGCTGCCGAGCTGATTGTTGATAGAGCCAATGCGGAACGAGAACACATGGGACTGACTACATGGGAGAAAGGTCCGCAGGGGAAGATAGTAAAAACGGATGTGTCCATTGCCAAAAACTATTTGCGAGAAAACGAATTGGAAGCAATGGGCAGGATTGTGAATGCGTTTCTTGATATAGCAGAAAATATGGCTAAACGTCACATTCCAATGACAATGGAAGATTGGGCAAAGCGTATTGACAAATTCATTGATGTGGCAGACCTCCCGATATTACAAGATAACGGAAACGTGTCAGCCGAATTTGCCAAAGAGTTCGCAGAAACAGAGTTTGAAAAGTACAGGGTTATTCAAGACCAACTGTTTCAATCCGACTTTGACCGATTCAGCGATGGTAATTCTCCCCCTTTGGATATTGATTGAATGATATAGAGTAAAAAGCAACGAGTTTCAATCCTGATTTTCAGGTTTAAGACTCGTCGCTTTGTAGTAATCTGCTATTTGGGCTTGTTCAATACTTTCGAAAGAAGTATCATTATGGTAATTCCAGCCGTAGCAATCAGAATAGTCCATAAAGCAGCCTTCCAAATCAATGCCGAGTGTAAAATCTCGACATTTGCTATTATGATGCTGGCGAAAAAAGAAGAGAGGGCAACCAGTATTATAATTGTGATGTAGAATGCGGTAGCCGGGATATGGATAGCA
>OAUS01000800.1_pt1 | contig 20261 bp, 20 predicted proteins | sample 1516801 | NCBI WGS metagenome assembly OAUS01 (sample SAMEA2580001, study PRJEB22360) | human gut metagenome | biome: human gut; feature: human-associated habitat; material: faeces | place: Denmark | collected 2008/2010
ATCAATTTAAATAAATTTTTAAAAATATCTGATATTTTAAAAATTTATCTTTATATATTATTGAAAATATGATATATTCATTATAAGGAGGTGAATAATCTTGAACAAAGAACAAAAATTTATTCCTAGTGGAGATCCTACAGATGTTTTTGATAAAAAAAGAGGACGTCTTAAAAGCTATAGTACATTTCAAACAGATTTGTATAATTTAGCGTTAGATAAAGATGTGTCCAAAAAAAGGAATTTGATTTATCTAATATTAATTATTATTTGCGTTATAGCTACTGTTTTTGTTACAACAACAGCCAGTTATAAAACATATGTTGTTAGAGTTAATGAAGCCACTGGAGAGGTTCAGACTGGTGGTGAGTTAAAAGTAACTAATTATACACCACAAGAAGCAGAAATAAGACATTTTTTGGCAGAATTTATTTTAGATACTAGAACTATTCCATTAGACCCTATTCAATATAAAAATGGGTTAGAAAAGTCAAAACATTTCATGACTTCTGAAGCATCGCAAAAATTTAATGCTTTACTGATGAAAGATGACCCAGTTAAGAAATTAGGACGTTCCACTATACAGCCAGAAATTCGTTCGGTACAGTTGCAACCAGGAAGTAAAAGCACATATCAAGTTCGCTGGAGCGAGGAAGAATATTCTTTAGCTGGTGGAGCTACAGGTAAAAAGACATATTATGTAGGACTTTTTAATGTTGGTGTAGATAGTAGAGGACAAAAAGAAGCGGAATTTTTAATTAATCCTTTGGGAATAAAGATTAAAGACTTAAATATTAGTCAGGAAGAAGGGCAAAGTTGATGAAAATAAAACTAAAACAAAAAATATTAGTTACGACATTTGCCTTTGTTTGTGCTACTACACCTGTTTTTGCACAACAAGCTATTTATGCAGTTGCTGATGGAAAATTGAATGCATCGGAATTAACTTATGATTTTTATGATGATAGTTTGTATTGTATAAATGTGAAAGTTGGACATGTAACGGATATTATATTACACCAAGGGGAAAATTTTATTAGTGCTATAGGTGGAGATACTAAACAATGGATGATTGATAAAGCTAGAGTAGGTAATGTTACACATATTTATATAAAGCCATTAGTAAATAGTGCTAGAACAGACATAATAATAAACACAAACAAACGTTCATATCACTTTTTGGTTACGGCTACAGATTATTATAATCCTATAGTTAGTTTTAATTTTCCAGAAGAAATAGCTGCACAAAAGAAGGCAGAAATAAAGAAACTTAATGAACCAACAAAAGAAGAAAAAGAATTTATGACAATTTTCACTGAAAGTAAAAATGGCGAAGTTGTTTTAAAAGATATGAATTATAAATATAAAATTAAAGCAAATAATAAAAGATTAGCTGAAGATATATGTCCTAAGAAAGTTTTTGATGATGGAGTGCGTACTTATATTGAGATGCCAAAGAATAGATACGACTTACCTGTTCTGTATAATGTAGATGTTTTGGATAATAAAAAATTAACACTTGTAAATTATAGAATTAAAGGCAAATACTATATTGCAGATAGGGTATTTAATCACGCTAGACTGCAATATACATCAAAGTTATATGTGGATATATACCCAGTAGAAGAAGAAGGTGATAAAAAATGAGTTTTAAAGAGAAAATAGAGAACCTTTTTCACAGAAATAAAAAGAAATCTGATGATGAGCTTATAAATGAGGAACTTCCTGAAGGTGATGTGGGGGAAATAAGTTTTGAAGATGTTTCGACTGAAGATGAGGTTAAAACATTACAAAAAAAGAAAATAATGATTGTTGGTGGTGTTATTGCTGTTGTTGCTATAGCGGCAGTTGTAAGTAATGCAATGACAAATAAAAAAGTACAACAACAAGATAGACCTCTTAGTTCTGCTAGTATAGCAGCTAGTCCTGCACAAGCATTGCCAGATAAATATTCAGATATAGCAAAATATAATAAGGATAGTGAAGAAGAAAAAAAATTAAGAAAAGATGAAATAAGAGGAAAATCTGATACTAAAACTGCAACTAATGGTGTAGTTACAAAACAACAGGTAAATTCTAGTGGTAATAGTGGAACAGGAGCAACAGGAGCGACAACAAAAAATGATGCGAAGGTTGTTTATGTTAAACCTAGTAATAATTCTGTAAGTAACGTTAATTCTTTTGATAAAGAACAACGAAAGGCTGAAGCTGAAGCTGAAGCAAAAAGAGAAGCCATGATTAGTAGTTCATTAGCATTTGCAATAGCAAGTGATGTAGCAAATGGAAAATCTATTAAGGAAGCAGTAAATGATAACATAAATGCGTCTACTGTTTCTACTGAATATGATAATTATAATGATGATAATTTTGTAGATTATGGTATAAGTTATACATTGAATGCAGGAACTGTTATTCCAGCAACGCTTTTAACTGGAATAACATCTGATGTTCCAGGTGGCGATGTTGTAGCACAAATAAGACAAGATGTTTATGATAGTTTAACTGGTACACATCTTTTAATACCGCAAGGAAGCCGTTTAATTGGTACTTCTGGTCAGGCTGGAAGTCGTGGTAATAAAAGAATAGGTGTTATATTTACTAGAATAATTTTACCAAGTGGAGTATCTATTATTTTGCCAGACCAGAAAGCCATAGATGGTGTGGGATATCCTGGTCTTGAAGATGAATATACAGAACATAAAGGAGCAGCTTATGGTAGTGCATTTATGGCTGCACTTTTGGGAGCTGCGGCACAGTCAGCAACAGGAGATACATCGGGTGATGATGAAAGAAGTCCTGGACAAGAAGCAGTGGCTGGAGCTGTTGCAGAAATTCTTCGTACAGGAGAAAAATTTGTTGACCGTGAACTTGAAAAACAGCCAACAATAACTATTAATCCTGGTTTTCAGTTTAGTGTGTTTATAAATCAGGATTTGAATTTAGGTGAGTATAATGATTTTTAGATTGTTTATTGCCTTTATTCCGTTATTTGCTGGTTTTTGGATCGCAACACAAAAATTAGCTGAACTTGTGCAATATACCTTCTTATTAGGTGAGCCGTTTATGGTATCTAAAGGAATACCATATTATCTGCCACATAATTATTTTATTTGGTTTGTGAATTTTCATGAGTATATACCACAGTTGTTTGCTAAAACGTATCCATATATTTTTGTAAGTTTTGTTATATCTTTTTTGTTGTTATTTTTGTTACAAAAAAAGAAACCACTTACTTCACATGGGAGTGCTAGATTTGGAGAATATAACGATTTATTAAAAATGGATTTAATTTCAGCAAGTGGTGTTGTAATTGGACAATATGATGGTAAATTACTTAGGCTGTTTACTGCTTTTTTACGTGCTTTTGAAACTATAAAAAAGGAAAAAGAAGCTTATGCTGAAATGGCATTTGATGATAAGGTAACTCGAAAAAAAGAAGTATATTCGCATAAGTTAGAAAGATTATACGAGAAGTTAAATGATAGTAATGATGAAAAAGAAATAGAAAAGCTGAAGTATTTAGAAAAAGTTTTAAAAGAAAAGATTGATGCTCCAGTTAAATATGATGCTAAAAAAGAAGATAAGTTTACCGTTTATCCATATATTTTTTTATATAAAAAGCTTTCTAAATTTTATGCTGGTTGTAAACACTTTTATCTTAGGGATAATTCTAATAAGCATTTAGCAGTTATAGCACCTACTAGAAGTGGTAAAGGTGTTGGGCTTATAATACCAACTCTTTTAGGTAGCTGGACAAGTTCTGTAATCGTAAATGATATAAAGAGTGAAAACTGGGGAATAACAGCAGGATATAGAAAACGTATGGGGCAAACTGTTATAAAATTTGAACCAACGGCTGAAGATGGTTCATCGGCCCGTTGGAACCCGCTTGATGAAATCAAAATTGGTACAGCAAGCGAAGTTTCTATGAGTCAAAATTTAGGTATGATAATTGCCGACTATGAAGGAAAAGGCAAGATGGACCACTGGGGACAAAATGCGGCTAATGTTATATCTTTAGTAATGCTTCATATGAAATATGCACATTTTTCTGACCCTGAAAATTATCCTAATGAGCCGAATTTATATACAGTAGCAGCATTTTTAAAAGCTAATATGTTGCCTGTATTTGATGATGATGGTAAGCCTGTAATGATATATGTTGATGATGATGGTAATGTTTATGATGAACCGACAAGTGGAACTATTCAACAGCAAAAAGTAGATGTTAAAGGGTTTTTAGATACCCTTAAGAATTTACAAAACTTTGAGCATGTGCCTGATAATGGCATAGATATAGTAGAGTGGGATACAAAAGAACTTAAATATGTAAAAAAACATTTTACGCCAGAAGATTTAAAAAATCTTTATCCAGACGCTACTTCTTTAAATTATATGCCTAATACGCATCCAATTATTTATCAAGGATTTTTAGAGATATTATCTAAAGCAGAACAGGAATGTGCAAGTATAATATCTACTGCTAATACTGCTTTAAAAGAGTATTTAGACCCTGTACTTGCTCAAAATACGGCTGTAAGCGATTTTTGCATTGACGATATGATGAATTATAAAAAACCTGTATCGCTTTATTTAGTTACGCCACCATCGGATATTTTAAGACTTGCTCCTATTTTTAGATTATTTTTTGAAATGATGGTTCGTCATCATGCAAAACGTATAGGTGTTTATAAAAAAGGGAGAGCAAAAAATGTATATAAGCACAAATGTCTATTCTTAATGGATGAATTTTCTTCTCTTGGGAATTTGCAGTCTTTCGCAGCTACATTATCGTATATTGCAGGATATGGAATGAAAGTTTTTCTTATAAATCAGGGACTTCCACAAATTAATGGTATATATGGGAAAGACAATCAAATCTTGATGAATTGTCATTTGCAGATATTTTATGCTCCGAATGACAATGATACTGGAAAATATGCTGAATCATTGTTAGGTAATAAAACAATAATGGTTCAGTCGACGTCTGACAGTGGTCTTTTAACAAAAAAGACTTATTCAAAATCGGCGACAGGTAGAGCTTTAATGACTGCTGATGAAATAAAGCGTTTAGGAGATAAAGAGATAATTGTTGCAAGTGGTAATCCACCAATAATGACTGAAAAAGTTAAATATTATGAAAGTAATTATTTTTTAAATAAGTTATTAGATGCTCCAATAGTAAGTGATGTAATAAGAAATAATCCTTATCCAAGAAGAGATAAATTGATTGAGGCAAGTAAAACTAATACAAAAGTAGAGTTTAGTTTTAATTATGAGGAATGATGATATGAATATACAGAAATTGACGAAAATGGAACGTAAATATCGTATTTTACAACAAGAACAAAATGCAATCTTAAAAAGAATGCAAGAAGAAAAAAGAAATGCGAAGAAAAAGTTAGAAAGTGAACGATACAACTATATTATACAAGTGGTTAAAAGACTTAGATTGCCTATAGACAATCCAGCAATCATTATAGGAGCTTTAGTAGAGGCTAAAGACGTTATTGAAAATAATAACGTTACAAAAATAGATGAATATATTGAAAAATATAGTTTATTTATTAAGGAAACAGAACAAATAGATATTGAAGATATTGAAAATGAAATATCTTCATCATCTTTAAAGGCTGAAGCTGTAGCTGAAGATAAAGAAGAATATGTAAAGGCTGAAGCTGTAGCTGAAGATAAAGAAGAATATGTAGATACTCTTGAAGGTGCTTAATATGAGCAAAAATGAAACATTAGATGTAATGTTTGGAACGCAAATTGTAGATTTTATGAATAGAGATGATATCACAGAAATTTATGTAAATGATGATGGTTATGTAAGATATATGTCTCATAAAGAAGGTAAAGTAAAGACAAATATTATTTTAAAACCTGAAAAGATATTAGCTATTATTGAGCTTATTGCAGGGCAGGTTGGAAAAGTAATTAATGAAGAAATACCGTCTATTTCAGCTGAAATAAGTGGTTATGGGGCACGTTTTCAAGGTGAGATTTCTCCTATTGTAAGAAATCCTCAATTTAATATTAGAAAAAAAGCTATAAAGATTTTCACGCTTGATGAGTATGTAAAAAATGGTACATTAACAGATTATTATAAAAAATACCTTGAAGAAGCTATTCGTAAAAGGAAAAATATTTTGGTTGTTGGTGGTACAGGAACAGGTAAAACAACATTTTTAAATGCTCTTTTAGATGCTATAGCTAAAATTTCACCATACCATCGAATAATATCGCTAGAGGACTTGCCAGAATTGCAATGTCCAGCAGATGATTATTCACCGATGTATACAAAGCAAGAAACAGGTAAGGATAAAGTCGTTTATAACATGACAAGATTACTTGCTGATTGCATGCGTCGTAGTCCCGATAGAATTATTGTTGGAGAAGTTAGAGATGGTGCAGCTTATACTATGCTTAAAGCTTGGAATACAGGGCATCCAGGCGGAGCATGTACAGTACATGCCAATGATGCAGTAAGTGGTTTAACACGTATTAAATCTTTGGCACAAGAAGATAAAAATGCTACTGGAGACCTGAAGGAGCTTATAGGGGAAGCTATAGATGTTGTTGTTTCTATTGTACATGTAGATTTAGGAGGAGGGAAAAAAACCAGGAAAGTGAATGAAGTGATCGAGGTTAAAACTTATAACAGTCATGATGATGTTTATGTATTGAAGCGTATTAAGGAGGATTTGACATGAAAAGATGGACAGTAAAAAAAAGTGAGACAGTTTTGGGTGTATTAAAAAGAAATAAGCAGGATTTGTTGATGTTAGGTGTTATATGTTTTGTTATGGCAGTCATAATTACTACTAATCATGGGACAGCACTTGCTCAAAGTGTTGGTTTTAACGGTGATACTGTAGGAGATATTGAATGGCCATGGATGAAGTTTTTTAATTCCTTAGCAGAACAATTTACAGGACCACTTCCTATGGTACTTGGTATTTTAGGACTTGCTGGTTGTGCTATTGCCATGTTTACTGGTAATGCTGGTGGTGGAACAACAAAATTTATTGTTTTGATTTTTGTTGTTTCTACTTGTCTTTTCGCTCCAAGTTTTATTTCTTACGTTTCTGAATCAGCCGGAGGTCTTACTATATTGGGGGCTATGTAATGAAAGAGAAGTTACCTGAAGGATACGAAGTCCCTATTCATAGGTCGCTTGTAAAACCTCTATTTTGGATGGGTGTTCCAAGAGATTTATTTTTAGCTAATATCTTTTTAGCTGTTTTGGGTGGTGTATTTTTTAAAACATGGACTGTTATTTTTGTAGCAGTTGGTGTGCATTATTTGTTTAAATATTTAGGTCAGAAAGATCCGCAGTTTCATTCGGTCTTTTGGAAGGCAAGAACACATAAGAATTATTATTATAGGTAGGTGATAAAATGTTTTCTTTTAGAAAAAAAGAAAATGTACAATTTTCGCAAAAGGTAGGTGTGTTTAAAGAAAAGCCACGTTTACAGTATCTTCTTCCATGGGCGTTCATTGACGAAGATACAGGAATTGTACATGGAAAAGACCATTCGTTATTATCTATCTATAAATTTCGTGGTCCAGATATGGATAGTTCGACGCCAGCGGAGCTTTTACAATATAATGCTGCGTTAAATAACGTTATGAAGAAGCTTACCACTGGGTATGTGCTTTATTTTGAAGCACAAAGAAAAATTGATACAAACTATGAGCAGGCGGCAATTTCTGTGCCGCTTGTTCAAAAAATGGAAGATGAACGTAAGGATTATTATACAAAGCAAAGACATTATGAAACTTTGTTTTATTTTATAATTTATTGCGAGCCTCCACAGTTATTAAAATCTAAAATAACAAATGCGTTTATCACAGACGCTAAAAATAAGGGAAGTAATACAAAATACGATATGAAAGTTTACTTTGATATCGTGGAGAAGTTTATAAGCAATGTAAATTTAGTAGGGGATATGCTTTCTAAGTGGTTTAAAGATATAGAACCGCTTAGTGCTAAAGAAACATTAGCATATCTACACACTACTATATCTACAAAAAATTTTGATATAAATATTAATCCACTTAGATACATTACAGACTATATCTGTGATTGTGATGTTCTAGGTGGTAGGGAAATGAAACTTGGAAATAAGTATATGAAAATCATTACTGTATTGGATTTTCCGCCGGTATCTACTCCAGGAATTTTTAATACTTTTAATGGTTTAAATATGGAATATAGATGGGTGTCGAGATTTATCTGTATGAGCAAATTAGACGCTCAAGAGGAATTACAAAAATATAGGAAGAGATGGAATCAACAGGTAAAGGGCTTTTGGTCGCAAATAAGAAGTGCCATTACAAAGGAACAGTTAGAGCAAGATGTCGATGAGACAGCTGCTTCTAATCGTGATGATACTATAGTTGCACAGCAAGAATTAGGTCAAGATGCGGTAAGTTATGGTTACTATACCATGACTATGATTGTAATGGATGAAAATAAGGAAAAATGTCAGGAAAAAGCTAATAAAGTATTAGAAAAGATAAATTCTTTGGGTTTTGTAGGTTTTATTGAAACTGATAATTCGATGGAAGCATGGTGGGGCAGTATACCTGGTTGTTATCGAGCAAATATTCGTCGACCAATCATAAATAGCTTAAATTTTTGTCATCTTGCCCCAATCACAGCAATGTGGTCTGGAGACAAAAAGAATAAGCACTTGAAGGGGCCTGTGTTGCTTTACACGGATACTGAAGGCTATACACCGTTTAGATTGAGCCTTCATGTGGGTGATGTAGGGCACACGATGATTTGTGGACCGAGTGGTAGTGGTAAATCTGTACTTTTAAATACGTTAGAGGCACATTTTTTAAAATATCCTAATAGTAATGTTTTTATTTTTGACAAGGCAGGCTCTAGTCGTGCATTGACGCTTGGTGTTGGGGGAAATTTTTATAATCTAGCAGCTGAAGGAGAAACAGAACTTTCTTTTCAGCCACTTGCACGAGTTGATAATGAACAAGAAAGAAAATGGGCTAAAGAATGGGTTTTGATGTATCTAAAACAGAAAAATATGACCATTGATCCAGAAAAAGAAGATTATGTTTGGAAAGCATTAAATTCTTTGGCCACTTTTCCAATAGAACAACGAACTGTAACTGTTTTTACACAAATGGTGCAAGACGTTGAAATAAGAAGAGCTTTAAAACCGCTTACCATGGAAGGTAGCTATGGAAAGCTTTTTGATAATACAAAAGATGTATCAGGTCGTGGAAATTGGCAGGTTTACGAGATGGAAACCATTATGGCGACACCTGCTATAGTGCCAAGTACACTAGAATATTTATTTCACAGAATAGAAACAAAATTAAAGTTTGCTACTGGTCCATCTATTATAGTTTTAGATGAATGTTGGCTTTTTTTTGATAATCCAGCATTTAAAGATAAATTGCGTGAATATTTTAAGGATATGCGTAAAAAGAATACTTCTATCATATTTGCTACACAAAATTTATCTGATGTGGCAAATAAACCAGACTTATTAACGACAGTTATGGAAAATTGTCCTAACAGGATATACCTTCCTAACGTAAACGCACAAAATGAAGCGAATAAGAAGTTATATGAACTTTTTGGTTGCAATGAAAAACAAATAAAGATAATAGCTGCGATGACACCTAAGCAGGATTATTATTATAGTTCACAGAAGGGAAATCGAGTTTTTTCTTTAGCACTTCAGCCGATAGAGTTCCCATTTGTTACAGCAACAAGTAAAACAGACCAGCAAGCTATTGATAATATTTTGAGTAAATATGATAGATGTGATTTTATAGAACAGTGGCTTAAATATAAAAATGCTACTGAAGAATGGGAGGACTTTAAGAGGTATGTAACGTAAGGAGTGAAATACCATGAAAAAAAAGTTTAGGCAGATTGGATTAGCCATAATTTTTAGTATATCTTTAACTGTACCAGCTGAAGCTGCTATTCCTGTAATTGATGACCAGAATATAGCACAACAGTTAAAAACCTACACTGAAACCTTGAATGTTGTTAAAAATACAGCTGAACAAATATCCTTGCAACTTAAGGAGTTAATGGCCATGCCAGAAAATATTCTAAATGAATATAAACAGGCATTTAATGATAGTATAGCAGCTGTTAAAAATACACTTTCAAACTCGGATTTATTAGTAGATAAAGATGAGTGGGATGAATACTGGAAAGAAACTTATCCTAGAATTAATAGCGGTGATTATAAACAAACTGTGTGGAGCGAGCGAAGTATAAATGATACTTTACAAGAAATAATGTCCATGAGAAATGAAGAAGATGTAAATTCTTATCATGAACTTATGGCAGAACTTGAAAAATCTAAGGTTAGATTACAGGATTTATTAGAGCAAAATAAGACTGTAGAAGGTAATAAACAAGCACAGCAAATTGCAAATATGATAGCTACAGAAAAAGCTAACATAGATAGTATAAATACAGCAATCCAGGCTATAACAGATAAAAACCAATTAATGCATCAGCAGGCAGAAGTTTTAAAAGCTCAAAATAGAAAAGCTGTTATAAATGCTGCTAAACAAGCAGAAGAAGAAACATTATCACAAATGGAAAATGAAGTAATAGAAAAAGTACCTATTATTGATGATCCATTTGCTACTTATGGTAATGTAAGGTGGTAATATTATGGATTTTACAGATACTAATTTTTTAGATAGTTTGCTTAATTTTTTTTATGAGCATAGTGTAACAGGTATGATACAATTACAACCTCATGCTTTTGAACTTGTATGTGTATTAGCTATCATAGATATTTGCTCTACATGGGCTTTATATGATGGTCAAATGCGAATGTCTTTCGTTATTAATAAAACAATGAAAGTTGGTTTTTTTTTACTTCTGATTGTAAATTGGGATACAATTAATTCTGCAATTTTGCGGTCGTTTGAGATTGCTGGTGCTACAGCTTCAGGTTTATCTAATATTGGTGCTGGAGATTGGATAAGTCCTAGCAAAATATTGGAAAGAGGATTTAATATATGTGGTACTTTGTTTAAAGATTTTCAGGATACGGGTATAACAGATAATGGTGGTATTGCTAGACTTTTTATGGATTTAATAGCTATAGCAATAACGATTGCTTCTTTCTTTTTTATATCGCTTCAAGTTTTGATAACTAAAATAGAATTTTGTATATTTTCTAGTCTAGGTGTAATTTTATTACCTTTTGGAGCTATTAGATTTACTTCTTTTTTATTTCAAAGAGTTGTTTCGGGTGTTTTTTCATTCGGTATAAAATTGATGATTATGTATTTTCTTTTGGGTTTATTTGATACTTTATCTGGAGCATTAACCAGTTTTGAAGAAAATGTATCGTTTTCATCAATGTTGAAGATGGCATTATCTTATGCGACACTTGCTTTTCTTGTTTGGAAATTACCTAATCTTGCGGCAAGTATGATGAATGGACAGCCTTCTATGGATGCCGGTGATGTGGTACGCGGAGCTAGAAATGCAACAACAACAGTTGCCGGAGCGGCAACGGGAGCCGCCGGCGCCATAAGTGGGGCAGCAGAAAAAGCCGGTGTAGGATACGGCTTTACTAATGCTACTATTAAAGCTGCACGTATAGATACTACCCAGAAAGGTGGTACAATGTCTAAAAATATCGCTAAAAATGTAGCTAGAGCAGGTTTTTATAATTCATCGTTGGGTAGAGGTATACTTCGCGGTGCGAGATATGCCAACAAAAATAGAAAAGATAAAAAATAGGTGAATGCCTATGAAGAAAATATTTTTTATATGTCTGATAGTTTTTCTACTGCCTTTTAAAGTGCTGGCTATGCCGCCTATTATCGGCGGAGAGGTAACATCTCCTTTCGGTCCGCGCGATGCCGGCGGCCGTGCCAGTAAAGTACATCAGGGTATTGACGTTTACGTTCCTTCCGGAACGCCGATTGTTGCTCCCGGAAACGGTATTGTAAATCACGGAGCAGGCGGCGGTTATATTTATTGGGTGGATATAACCTTTGATGATGGAACTTATTGGTTCTTCGGTGATTGTTCCTCAGATACATTATTATGTCAGACCGGTTATTTAACAGAAGGGACAATAATAGGATATACCGGTGGGGATTTTTATGACGGACCGCTTGGATATTCCACCGGGCCGCATGTGCATATAGAATACGGACCATTCGGTGAGTTCGGCGGCCGTGTTGACCCGGTACCGTATCTTGAAGCCCTTGGAATGGATTTAAGCGGAGAAACAATGCCTTCAGGCGGCGGTGGTCCTGCTGTAATGGGACATGATAATGTAACGCTTCCATGGGGCGTTGAAAGTATGTATGAACTTGGAGAAAATATACAAGATATAATGCAACAGGTTGTTGAAGCTGCTGGTCGTGGCTTTGATTTTTTACAAGATGCTTGCTTTGCATTATTACTTGTTCTATGTATTTTAGATTTAACGCTTCCAATGATGACAAGTGGTATGACTATTTCAATGCAGTTTGCCATAACTAAGGTAATGAAATATGGCTTTTTGATGTTTGTAATGCTAAACTGGCAAACAATTATAAATGACTTTTTTTTGTCGTTTGTAACGTCTGTTTCTACTACATTTGCTAATAACCCGAATATAGGAAATGATGTATCTCAACCGCAAATGATATTACAAAAAGCAATTTTTATGGTAACACCAGCATTAAATAAAATAGCTAGTTTTGGCAGTTGGGATTTCTATACTAATTTATCAACGATTATTCCAATTTATCTTGCGACATTTATAACAATAGGCGTATTTTTTGTTCTTGCCTGTTATATAATGCTCGTTTACATTGAATTTTATGTAGTAGCAGCTCTTAGTATTTGTACGTTTCCTTTTTCAGCTTTTGGTTTTACAAAATTTATTGCTGAAGGAAGTTTAGGACATATTGTAAGTAACACGATAAAGTTAACTATTATTTCAATTATGGTTGGATTTTGTGTTGTATGTATTCGTGATGCCGAGCCTGGTGATATATTTACAGTGCAGACGCCATCGGAGCAAGTAACAGGTACAGGAACGATAACCGGGCCGCCCGATTTAGTGGCACTTGCTACGCAAAAAGCGCAAAAATACGGTATTCCCGTATCACTGTTTTTAGCGCAAATACAACTTGAAAGCAGCTGGAACCCTAGGGCTGAATCAGGAGCCGGTGCACAGGGATTAGGACAGTTAATGCCGGGAACAGCAGCAGGGCTTGGCTGTTCCGATCCATTTAATCCAGAACAGAATTTAGAAGCCGCTGCGAAGTATATGAAACAATTACATGATATGTATGGTGATTGGAATTATGCATTAGCAGCTTATAATGGAGGACCTGGAAATGTAACAGCTGGTGAACCACTTCCAGGTTGGGCACAAGAATATATAGACCTTGTAAATGGTAATTTATCTGGTTCTTATACCGTAAATAATGGTATAAATTCAGAAGCCATGATTAAATTTATATTGATGTGCCTTTCTTTGATTGGACTTGCTTTTTTAACAGCAAGAATACCAACATCTTTGTTAAAAATGTTAGGTGGTAAATATGAATTATCTTAAAAAATACAATGGTATAGTCGTGCATGCACGACTATACTCATTGAAATTTTGTAAAATTATTCTATTTTTTATTGTTTTTATAACAATATTGTATCTATGTATGGGAACAATATTTTATAAAAATGTATCACCATCTGCACCTCGTGGAATATATATGATAGCACCTAATCAGAATTTGAATTATGGAGATTTTGTTGTTGTTAAACTTCCTGTAGATGTCCCTAAGTTAAATGCACCGAAAGGGTATCCTATGATAAAAAAAATACAAGGTTTACCAGGAGATGTTTATAGAATTGGTGAGGATGCCGTAGAAATTCATGGTCGGAAATACAAGGTATACCATATTGATGGTTTACCGCAAAATAATATAATTGGGGAACATATAGTCCCAAAAGATGAAATACTTTTTTTAAATGATCCTGATATATCTTTTGATTCACGGTATTTGGGAACAATTTCAAAAAAAAATATTGAAAAAAAGGTGATACTTATTTGTTCATTTGATGAAAAGGATTGATGAACAATGAAAAAAATTGTTGTTATATGTATAGTCATTATTGTATTAGTTAGCATGACTGTATCTGTTGGAGCATGGGGGCGTGTTTTAAAGCCAGGAGACCATGTCATAGACTATAAACGGCTGGCAGATAGTATAAGAGAAACAGCACAAATGCTTCAGACTGTGCAAAATAGCTTAGAAAATTTTAAAAATAGGATTTTAGTTAATACTAAAATAAATATTGATGAAAATAAAATAAGTGCAGAAATTGAGAAGGTTATAAAACCTAATGGTGAAAGCTTAATTAATCCTAATAAAGTCTTTAAAGATAAAGACTTTTATAAGTCTTGGGAAATTGAAGAAGCATTGAATGACCAAACGTATGATATTAAACTTGCTGAAGAACAAACCTATACAAAAAAAGAAGCAACGGATATTATACAAGAAACAATTAATAATGAAAATGATAGAATGAACCTGCAATCTGAAATATTAAATACACAAACAGACGGTATTTTGGGCGAAAAACAACGTGCAAATGCTATGAATATAGTAAATACATTAAGTTCTATTGATAAAACAAAAACAAACGGAGCACGTTTTATCAATAATGTAGTTGACCAGGAAACAAAAGCTGCTGCTGATAGATTAGATAAAGAAAAAGTAAAAGCTGGTCAATTTTATGGTTATGATCCATATAATCCTAGTGCTTTTGATGAGGAAAACAGACCTCCTCAAGAGCCAGCATTAGGCTTTATGAGATTTGGACATTAAAAAAAGCAGGGTTTAAAAGCCCTGCTTTTCGTTGATTTTTATTGTTTTGTTTTGCCATATTTTGTAAAAGGATCGTCAATAATAGGTGTTTTATTAATTATAGGATGTTCTTCCCAATATTTAGTTAAAGCATCTGCTGCTTGTTTTTTTAAATTTTCAAATATTGCATTGTCATCATCTTTTTGTAAATAAATTCCTTTTGCAGAATAAAGGAGAGTATTATCTTTTTCTATATAAGTATAAGATACTGAAGCAATATCATTTCCACTTACTAATTTTCCATCTTTTAAAGTAGCACTTTCAGTTTTTTCTTTGCCTTCTTGCCATTCTAATTGTCTGTCTGGATTAAATTCGTTGTAGTTACTAACTTTTCTTTTGATAATATAATTATCTCCATTTTGTTCTATTGAAATTTGATAAATATAAGAACGAGGATTATCAGGATTTTCTAAACCAGTCCATTTTCCTATGTACTTATCACCTTCATTGTTGCTACAGCCACTAACTAATGTTATTAATAACATTAAAATTACAAATAATAAGCATTTAGTTTTCATTTTACATACCTCATTTCTTTTTTGTTTTTAAAGAATTTACATATAATTCTAACCATTCACGGCAGAATTTAAGTTCATCTGCATTTAGTTTAATAAGTAAGTTGTTTATACGGGTTTTATTCCACTCATCAGTTTTAATTACTTCTGTTTTTCCGTATAATAACCATTCTAGGTTAGAACGACCTATCATATCTCCGAGAAGTTGCAAGGTTTTAAATTGTGGATTTACATTTCCGCGTTCTATTTCAGATAGTGTGGATTGTAAAATACCGAGTTCTTTTGCAAAATCTTGCTGGTTCATTTTGTAATATTTACGTATATTTTTTATTCTTTTAGATATTGTTTCGGAGTTTTCAAATATATTAATATTCATAGTTTTACCTCATAATATTATTTTTACAATAATATTATATCATAAATATGATATAAAATAAAGAAAAGAGTTGATTTAAATGAAAATTTTTATAGCGGAAAAGCCTGATATTGGAAAAGCAATAGCTAGTTATTTGTGGCCAAAAGGTGATTATAAAAAACAACAAGGATATTTTGAAGCTGATGATGTAATTGTAACTTGGGCTTATGGACATATCTTAAGACTTGCAACACCTGAAGAATATGATGAGAAATATAAATTTTGGAAAAATTATCCTATAATTCCTAAAAAATGGCAAATTAAACCTTCTGCTAATACTAAAAAGCAGTTAGATGTAATACTACAGCTATTAAAAAAAGCAGATATAGTTATAAATGCTGGCGATCCAGATAGAGAAGGACAGCTTTTAATTGATGAAATTTTAGATTATGCAGGTTATAAGGGAACAGTACAAAGGCTATTATTAAACGCAAAGGATGATATAAGTCTTAAAAGAGCCTTTGAAAATATCCAGGATAATAATAATTTTAAAAACTTGTATATGGCAGGGCTTGGAAGAAGTCGTGCTGATTGGCTTGTTGGTATGAATTTAACAAGAGCTTACAGTGTAAGTGCCAGAAAATATGGTTATAATACAATTTTTCGTATTGGTCGTGTAAAAATACCAACACTTGCACTTGTTGTAAATCGTGAGAAAGAGATACAAAATTTTAAGTCTACTAGATATTATGAGCTAGTAGGCAGTTTTACAAAGGATAATTTGCCTTTTAGAGCACAATTAAAACCTTCAGATAAACTTACAGATAGTGTAAACAGAATAAAAGATAAGGCGATATTACAAGCTATAAAATTAAAACTACACGATGCTGAAATAACAGTAAAAGATGTACAAAAGAAAAAATTAACGGAATATCCACCGTTACCATATTCACTTGATACATTGCAAGTTGAAGCTAACAAAAAATATGGTTATTCGCCAAAAATTGTACTTGATACTGTGCAACAGTTATATGAGAAAAAATTTGTATCTTATCCACGTTCTGATTGTAATTATATACCTGAAGCACAATTTGAAGATGCTAAAAAAATCTTTGATATATTAAATGTTCCAGGAAAAGATAAAGCAAATTTAGCATTAAAATCTAAAGCATGGAATGATAAAAAGATAACGGCTCATCATGCAATAATACCTACTATAGTAAAAGTAAATGACCTTGATGATACCCAACAAAAAATTTACAACATGATAGCAAAACGCTATATATTGCAATTTTTCCCACCGTGTACAGCCGAAAAGACAATATTCACTTTATCTGTCGCTGATGAAATCTTTACTGGAAGTGGACAGATTATACTTGAGGCGGGTTTCAAAGCCCTTGAAGAAAAAGAAACGACTGATATAAATATATTACCGAAACTAAAAATTGGCGATAAAATCGACAAAGGCGACTACTTAATCCAGGAAAAGAAAACTACACCACCAAAACGTTTTACAGAAGGGACACTTCTTGCAGCTATGGCCAACATTTATAAATATGTGGATGCTAAAAATCCTAATCGAGAAAAATTAAAAGAAGTAAAAGGTATTGGGACACCTGCAACACGAGATACAATAATTGCCGAGCTTCAAGATACTGTTTCTAAGGGCAGGGATATAGAGCCTTGTTTAAAAAAAGTAAAAAAAGAACTTGTACCTACAGCTTTTGGTATAAATTTAATTGAGAATATAGATAAGTCTTTGACTTATCCTGACACTACCGCAGAAATGGAATATAAACTGGCAGAAATAGCTGAAGGAAAACAATCTTTGCAGGATTTTATAGATACTGTAATAAATATGGTCTATGACAATATAAAATTTGCGGAAAATAAAGAGTTTCCGTTCTATAGAGATAAAGATAGTATTACTTGTCCTATATGTAATAAAGGGCAAATTGTTAGAAAATATTCATCCAAAATAGATAAATATTTTCATATGTGTAATAATCCAGATTGTGTTTCTCCAGTAACAGGGAGAAAACTTTTTTTTGAAGATGATAACGGTAAGCCAATTATGGCCAAGTGTCCAAGTTGTAAAAATTTATTGGTAAAAAAATTAGGTAAAAACGGTGAATTTTGGCTATGTCAAAGTTGTAATAAAACATTCAATGATAAGAATGGTAAACCAGAATTATAAGGAAAAGGAGGATTTTACTTATGAGTTATGAAGAAGAATACAGCAAACAACAAGAAGAAGATATTTCAATTAAACAAAATGAACCTAAAAAAACTTCAGCTGAAGATGAAATTTTAATAAATATAAGTAGTGTTTTAAAACGTTTATCAGACGAAAATGCTAAACATCAAGCGTTAATAGAAAAATTAACTCATCAAGTGCAGCAAATTAATGATTCATCAGTTAACTTAAAAAAAACGAGTGATGAAATAATAAACACTATGCCGAAGATCGTACATGAAAAATGTCTTGATGAATATAAAAAGATAGTCAATAATGCAGCTAAAAATTATAATCAACTTCAAAAATCTATTGTTAGTTGGCATAAAAATTTGGAAAAAGACCACGATAGAATGTTTAAGTGGATAAGTATATCTTCAATTTTGACACCAGTATTATTATTAATTTTGATTTTATTACAACTGTTTTAATTGGAAATCAGATATTTTTTTATTGAAAAAAGTTATTAATTCTCCTTATATATAAGGGTTTTTAATGACTTTTTAATGAAAATATGATATAATATTAATATAGGAATTTATAAGGAGGACTGAAAATGATTAGCAAAGTAGAGCAAGAATATAGACGTAAAATTATAGAATATGGTATAGCTTCTTGTGAATTAGAAGGATGTATTATTTCTGATGAGTATAAAAAACTATCACAAGAATATATTAATGGAGAAATTTCATTAGAAGAATTAGGTTCTAAAGTTAGAGCTAAATTATAGGTATAAATTATGATAACTAATAAAGAAAAAAATTTAGCGGAGGGTACGTTTGTTTCTCTCCGCTTATCTGAATTAAAAAGTAAAATTTATGATGGTGATTTTAATTTAAAAAGATTGCAAGAAATTAATCAATATTTGTTTCAAGATTTACCAAAATTAGGCAAAGAATATGCTGAATTTTATAAACCAGGTATTTTTAGACAAGAAGTTGCAAAAGGTGTAATTTGGACAAAATCAAGAAAAATGCCAGGTATTAAATATACATCTAATATAGTATATTCTAATATGGATAAACAGATAATAAATGAAACAGAAAAATATTTAAAAGATAATATTGATATTAATAAAATGAAAAGAATGCAAACAAAAACGTTTGTAAAAAAAATGACAGAAATTTATTCTAAATTAGATTATTTACATCCGTTTAGAGATGGTAACAGTCGAACAATTAGAGAATTTACTCGTGAACTAGCATCAAGAGCTGGATTTGAAATGAATTGGGAAAAGTCTAATTTAAATCAAGAAAAACGCAATGAATTATATATTGCTCGTGATATAGCAGTTAATCAGATAGCACATGAAAAAATGCAAATTCCTGAAGGTAAATATGATATTGAAATGTACATGAAGCCATTTAAAAATTGCAAAAAATTAGAAGAAATTTTATCTGAAAATATAGAAAAAATAAAGGTAAAAAAACAAAAAATAGTAATGTCTTTTTCAGATAAAGATAAAAGTAATAATCGGAATATGGGACGTTAAGATAATTTTCGGTAAGATAAAAGAGCAGGGCTGTAACCTGCTCTTTTCTTTTCATTGAAGATTTTCTTTCAAGAAAATCAACCTTTTCTCCCGCGTTTTTTCAAAATCGACGTTTTCTCGTCCGTTTTAAGCCGTTTTTATTATGTAGTCTTTATGATTATACCTAAAATAAAAATAAATGGCTAAAAACAAAAAAAGCTACATGAATTAATCATGTAGCTTTTATATTAGCTGGCTTTATTTAACAGACTAAAATTATCTATAATTACATCTGATGTATTGATTTTAAGCCCTATTTCTTTTGCAAAAGTTATTATAAGATTATTTATAAAACTATTTTTGTTAGCTGGTACATTATTATAAAGTTTAGCCTGTATAATACAATTATTACTTATTTCTATTAATGCTTTTACTCCTTCATCATCTGCTATTGCTATTAATTGCAGTCTGTCATTTATAAGATTTTTATATCCAGCACTACAATTATTTAATAGGTATGCAATTTCTTTTAAATTGCTATATTTCTTTACACAAGAAAAATGATATTTTTTAATGTCTACATCATATTTATCAATAATATTAGTAGCTATATCAAATTTAAAATCTTTTTCTGGCTGTTTAGCTATTTCTAAAGCCAGCCAATTATGCAGTTTACTAAAAGCAATATTTTCTTGTTCTAATTTATTTAAAGTAGTCAAATTTGCTTCTTTGTATAAATTTAATATATCTTTTATATAATTGTATTTATTAAAAATAACATTAACCTTT
>OAUS01000809.1_pt1 | contig 19915 bp, 19 predicted proteins | sample 1516801 | NCBI WGS metagenome assembly OAUS01 (sample SAMEA2580001, study PRJEB22360) | human gut metagenome | biome: human gut; feature: human-associated habitat; material: faeces | place: Denmark | collected 2008/2010
GAAATAAAATATTAATCTTTTAGTAAATAAAAAAAGTCGCTATTACTAGCGACTTCACAAACATTTTACAACTGTAGTTTATTTTTTGCGTGTTTCTAATAAAATTATTTTAACTTTACTTTGTGTATCTATTAACATAGCAAAACGCAGCTTCTGTTTCTTTGCATCCTGCCAATTATATTCATACAGCACGCCTTCTTTTAGATAAGCAACTCCGTCCGGAATACCATATTGACCAACGGCACGACCTGCACTATCGCCAACGCTTACGGCACGCATTGTTACAAACAATTGGTCGGTAATAATGATTGACTGCACAGTCCGCTTCCGTTTATCAACTCCTATTACCACACTAGGGTAAACATATTGTAAACGTTTGCTTTTTTTATCATAACTAGTCTTAACCAGCTTGCCTAAATAAGCTTCCGCAGCTTTTTCATCAAATTTGCCGCCCAAAATAGCATAACCTAAAACAAAATCTTCCTCGGTCAAACTTTCTTTATGACCACGAGCTACAAAAGGAGCATAGATATACCCCTCTACACCATCAGCATCAGCTTTCAGCCAATCATTTTCTTGTCCCAAAACACGCAGAAGTGAATGATGGCTCAAAACTTTTAATACACTACCAGTTTTAGGTGCATTACGAAAATTAATATCATCGCCTGTAACAACTAAAAAATCACCTTGCTCATAACCCTTAATCTTTTCGCCAGTATAATAACGCTCTTCAGCTAATACACTGCTTTGCAGAGATAAAAGTAGCATCAGCACTACTAAGATTATTTTCTTCATTCTAGCTAACTCCTTAAAAAAATATTCACGTCCGCAACTTAGCAAACGTGAATATTATATCATATTTTATTGCAATTTAGCACTTTTACTCAACGAAAAAGCTCCGGATACGCAGCTTTAGCCATTTCCTCCGCCGCTTTTACAGTATATTGGGAAGTGCTGTATAGATAATTATCATGCAAACGCACTACTTTATTATTTTTTACCGCACTAATATTTTTATATACAGGATTATTAATGATTTTCAAGCGGAATTTTTCCGGATCGCCCTTTTTACTATAATCCCAACTCGGAGTAATAATCATATCAGGATTCAGTTCCAACATTTTTTCTTCTGATAAATTGCTTTGATACGGAATATCAATGCCTTCTAAAACACTGCGCAATCCTGCATAATAGCATAAATCAGCAAAAGTACCCTTGGCTGCTAAAGGTCCTGTAAACGATAAGCATAGTACTTTCAAACGCTTATCCTCGGGCACAACAGCAGTAACCTTATTGCATACTGATTCCAGCTTAGCCTTTAAATCACCTGCCAGCTTATCACCAGCCTGCGTTTCACCTGTTACAGCACCGATTTCTTTAATAAAGCCATAGATATCTTTAATATTCGTCGGTGTATGACAGACATAAACCTTTAACCCTGCACTACGCATCCCGCGGATGGGCTGCAAATCATAATCGGGCAGAATTACTAAATCAGGCTGCAAAGCCAAAATTCCTTCCAGATTCAAGGTATTGACACGCTGTTTTACTGCTTTTGTCTTTTCTCCTGCACTACAAATGCTAGGGTCGTCAGCCATGGCAGAAAGTGCTGCAATACGCTTATTATCAACCACATCCAGTAAAATCTCATCTACCGAAACATTCAGACTGACAATACGCTGCGGTTTTTCGTAAAAGGACAACTTAGTGCCTGTGGCATCAGTAACAGTATACAAAACATCACCACTCTTTTTTGCCTGTTGCCTTTGTGGTCCGCATCCAGTTAAAACTACTAACAACAATAAGCTTAGTACGAAAAATATGTATCGATAACTTTTCATTTGCATGCTTCCAATTGAATGGACAGTTCTTCTTGCAGATTTTTTAAGCTGTCATAGCCCACTTCATGTACTACATATAAAGGATTAATGGTTTCTAAAATCTGCTTAGCAGCTTTAGTATGGAACGGTTTATGCTGATCGATAGAAGTAACATGACGCCAAATAGTTTCCATGGATAAATCTTCAGGAACCTGATGGGACAGATTGCGTTGATAAGAGCCGGATAAAGAACAGCTTAAATGTACACCCTTAACTAATTCGCCATACTCGCCTAATTTATCAAAAACGCGGCAAACATAATCCGCACCCTCGGCTTCATTCTTCAAACGGATATTGGTATTCATCAGATGACCGGTATCGAGCATAATCCCTACATTTTTACGCTCAATACGTTCAAAGAAATAACGCACATTACGTACATCTGTCAGACGTAAGCCCGGCCACCACAGATTTTCAAATAAAACAGTAGTATCATGCGGAATTTCATCAGCAACAGCGTTGAATACATCAGCAGCGGCAGTCAGTACCTCACGGTCGCTGTAATTAAATTCATAAGTGAAGATTTCTTCATTATTGGCCTCAGCGATATGCCAAACAAGATATTCCGGAGTTTCTGCCATAGAAGCACCGATATTACGACGGATAACTGACAGCCATTCATCACAGCTCATCGCATCCTTGAAATATTTATTACGCTCACGGATATTGCGGAATTGTTGTTTCAAACGTTTAGCCTTTTTCAGCCAGAAATCCATCCAGTACGGCCAGTAATTTAAATGTACACCTACAGTCAAATCTTTATATTTGCTTACTTCCGGTTCTAATTTGTAAACAAATTGTTCAATACCGTCAACACCCATTTTTTCAACAATCTCGGGGAGAGTTACGCCTAATTGCTGTAATTCATTTTCGTACCAGTCAATAGCGCAATAATTAAATACTTGTTTTGCCATTCTTCAATCCATCCCTTCCTAGATATACGTGAAAGAAAAATCTGCTGTAAATTTCTTGTATAATACCAATGAATTTGTATTTATTTGAACAAAAAAGACTGTAAGCATGCTACAGTCTAAAAATACAGATAGTCCCGCCCACGCAATATAAAAGCTTCTCATCCAGCTCGTAATTCGCAAGCACACGGACTTCATCAAGCAGCGGCACCCTGGCTCGGCTCCCTGTTCATCGGCACCTTGCGAAGGTTATCGCCAACAAACTCCCCTTACAGTTGCGGTACAGCTTCGGAATTCCACCGAATTTCCCTCTGCCCAAAACATTTTTGATTTTATGATATTAAATACATACAACTTACAAAAGTTAATTTGAGAATTTGTCTTAATATCATTGTATTTCATTATACCATTATTTCGCGTTTTTGACAAGAAAGAAGATAGCAAGAAACGCCAGCGAAAATAAAATTCACTGACGTTTCTTAAACAGCTTTCACTATATTCTTATATTCTTTTTATTATTTATTGCTACTAATTCTTAGTCCTGCGGATAGAAGCCGGAGGGTGCATAATCCAGATTGATAAGGATATTTTTCATCTGGGTATAATGCTCTAAGATAACCTTATGAGTTTCGCGTCCGATGCCGGAGGTTTTGTAACCACCGAAAGGAGCACCTTCAGGAATCTGGTTATAGGTATTAACCCACATACGACCGGTTTCAACAGCTTGTGCCACACGCAATGCTCTATTGATATCTTTAGTCCATACAGCACCGCCAAGACCATATTCACTATCATTAGCCATCGCAATAACTTCTGCTTCATCATGGAATTTGATAACTACTGCCACAGGACCAAAAATTTCTTCTTGTGCTACGCGCATATCGTTGGTAACGTTGGTAATCAAAGTAGGTTTAACAAAAGCACCCTTAGCCAGTTCGCCATCTACAGCACGTTCACCACCGCAAGCAATGGTAGCACCTTCTGCTTTGGCAATTTCGATATAGCTGAGAATTTTTTCCACTTGTGCTGCATTGATTTGTGCGCCCATTTGTGTATCTTCATTCCAAGGCATACCAACTTTTACTTTATTGAATGCCTTTACTAAAGCAGGAACAAATTTGTCATAAATGGTATCTTGTACAAAGATACGGCTGCCGGCGCAGCAAACCTGACCTTGGTTAAAGAGAATACCCAGTTGTGCACCATCGATAGCTTGGTCAAAATCGCAATCGTCAAAGTAGATATTGGCACTCTTACCACCCAGTTCCAAAGTTGCCGGGATAATGCGTTCAGCAGCTGCTAAAGCCACATTACGACCAACTTCAGTAGACCCGGTGAAGGCTAATTTAGCAAAGCCCTTATGCTCTAACATATATTGACCAGCCTTAGAACCTGCACCGGTGATAACATTGAATACACCTGCCGGCAGAACACCGTCAATCAAGCGGGCAAATTCCAGAATAGACAGGCTAGCTTCTTTAGATGGCTTCAGTACAGTGCAATCGCCTGCTGCCAGTACCGGTGCCAATTTCCAAGCTGCCATGAGGAACGGGAAGTTCCAAGGAATAATCTGACCTACAACACCGATAGGCTCACGCAAAATCAAGGATAAATATTTACCTTGCAAAACACTTGCATGACCTTCATCTGCTAAAATGCAGCCAGCAAAATAACGGAAGTGCTGTGCAGCCATCGGAATATCCACATTCATAGTTTCACGGATGGGTTTGCCGTTATCCATGCTTTCTACCATTGCTAAATGTTCTTTATTAGCGTCGATAATATCAGCAATCTTATTTAAAAGTGCCGCACGTTCTTGCGGAGTGGTTTTCTTCCAAGTTTTAAAGGCAGCCCAAGCAGCATCAACTGCTTTATCCACATCTTCACGTGCTGCTTGCGCACATAATGCTAAGAAACTACCGTCTGCAGGGCTATCAGCTTCATAAGTAGCATTACCTGCAGCAGATACCCATTGACCATTGATGTATAAATCATATTGTTTTTGTAATTGAACTTTTTCCATTAGTGTAATTCCTCCCATAAATTTTTTACCATTTTTACAACATTCCACAGTTACTACTGTGTATTTACATATCAGCAACTTGCATTTGCTCAACAGTATTTTTAGCAAGTACTTTAGAAAATGGTAATTGAGCCATCAGCTTCAATATAAGTAATATTGCAAATTGGTGATTGCAAAGTACAAAGTAAAAATTACCTTTACCAATCGCAGTTTGAAGTTGCAAGTTTGAATTTGCAACTTTGAAGTTTTCAGCTCTTGTTTATCCGATGTGCCCATTGTATAATAAAAATGGTTCTACCTAAAGCTCCAAAACATAAAAATATTATAGAACCAAAGAGGTATATATGCTTACTTATGATTTACAAAAACGTGGCACCCTGCCACTTTACGATTATTTATATCAATGCATCCGACAGGACATTATCGACGGCAAGCTTACTAGTGGCGAAAAACTGCCTTCTAAACGCTCCCTTGCCCAACATCTAAACGTCGGCCTGATTACTGTCGCCAACGCCTATGCCCAACTAGCCGTAGAGGGCTATATCACCTCTATCGAAAAAAAAGGCTATTTTGTCGAGAATATCAGCAACTATCGCAGTAAAAAAAGCGTTTCCATGTGCCATCTGCCCGAACAGCCGGAACAAGAATATGCTGCTGATTTCAAAGCCAATCGCATCAGCTTAAAAAACTTTCCCTTGGCAACTTGGAATAAGCTGATGCGGGAAACACTCTCCTTGCATAACGAAAATCTCCTAAAAACTGTCCCCTACAACGGCTTATACGAATTACGTAAGGCCATTGCTGATTATTTATTAAATAACCGTGCTATGGAAGTAAATCCTGCACAAATCATTATCGGTGCCGGGACAGAATATCTTTATAGCCGTCTGATGCAGCTTTTCGGCAGAGCCTGCACCTTTGCCATTGAAGATCCAGGCTACAAAAAATTTGCCTCCATTTCCGCCAGCTTCGGTAATCCTTGGAAATATATTCCTATTGATGAAAGCGGCCTTCTTGTCAGTAAGCTAGAGGAAAGCGGTGCTGATGTCGTCCATCTTTCCCCTGCCAACCATTTTCCTACAGGTATCGTTATGCCCGTCAAGCGTCGCCTAGAACTTTTTGAATGGGTAAACCGCATTGGCAAACGCTATATTATAGAAGATGATTACGATAGCGAATTTCGCTATAACGGACGCTTCATTCTGCCGCTTTTTGCCCAGGATACGCAAAACAAGGTTATCTACATGAACACCTTCTCCAAAAGCTTAGTACCCTCTCTACGCATCAGCTACATGATTCTCCCGCCCAAGCTGCTCGAACGCTACGAGGCTACACAAAGCTTTTACTCCTGCACTGTCTCCAGTTTCGAACAGCATACCTTAGCCCAATTCATTGCTCAAGGTTACTTTGAACGTCATTTAAACAAGATGAAAAATTACTATCAAAAACAACGTACTTTATTACTCAAAGCCTTGCACAACTCCCCTTTGAGTAAAATTTCCACTATTACCGAACGTAATGCCGGCACTCATTTTCTGCTCCACGTCCGCACCAAACTCACAGAAGAAGAAATCCGTGCCAAAGCACAGGCAGCCAATCTTAGCTTATCTTTTTATTCTGATTACAGTTACCGAAAAGACTACGACCAACAAGGTACACTCGTTATCAACTATGCTGCCATTACCGAAGAAAATATTGCTGCCATTATCGACAAATTAGCCTCCTTATTCCCTGAATGTGACCAAAAATAAGGAAATTAATAGAACCAGATGTAAAAAATGCTAAGAAAATATTGCAAATTGCTAAAAATGCTTTAAAATATTTATAAAAAATGTAAGGAGATGAGCTTAATTATGCATTGCTATTATCATCCAGAAACCGAAGGCGTCGTTCAATGTGCCAAATGTGGTATTACTTTGTGCCGTGAATGCGAAGAAAACTCTCTTTTCCGTACAGACCATGGCACCGGTCAAGCAGTCTGCCTGCGTTGCAGTCAGCAAATAGCACAAGAAATTGTTGACTCTAAAACAGCTTGGCTGAAAAACCGCAAAACTAAACTAACTATTTGTACACCACTAATTCTCTTAGGCTTATTATGTTGGAACGGCTATACTTTTCTTTTATTCTGCATTGCCGGCATCATCTTCAGCATCGGCAATCCTCCGCCACCACAAACGCAAAAAGAAGCTATGGTTGACGCTATCTTAACCGCTCAACACCCTGGATCTTCTTTTTTAGGTACATTGCTTGGCTACACTTTTGCTGCTCCTTTTGTACTTTTCTCAAGTATTCAAGGCTACCGCAAAACTGCCGCAGAACTGGAAAAAGATATTGCTAATCTAGAAGCAGTAAAAGCAGCTCTGCAAAAACAAAAATAGCTAAAATAAAAGGATGACTGTTGTGGTCATCCTTTTTGCTTGCAATATAAAACTAATCCAGGGCATATAAAAAAGCACTCTCATAATTGCAAGTGCCTAATTAAAAACGATTTTTAGTTTTACTATAATAACAATAAGCTAATGCAAAGCTTACAGCCAACACTAATGCAAAGCTTACAGCCAACATACCAATAATTACATACGTTGGTGCAAACACCAATAGCCACGACCAATCAAGATAGCCAAAAACTTTGCCTAAAATAAAAACCGTCTGCGTAACGATATATACTACATGCATGCTATTCCTCCAATAAAAAAGCAGACTCTGAGCTTTCACTCAAAATCTGCTTGTTGATGTTTAATTATCAGAAAAACATCTTTTAAAGTCCTCTAACAGTATTATTCATATAGCCACACTTGCACTTAGTGCCGTAGCAACTTCCTTCTTACCAAACCTAAATCAGCTCATTACAAACCGGGCAACGAGTTTTAGTCTGGTTTTTAACAGCTGCAGCATAGTACGCCTTTTCTAATAACTCAAAACGTAATTTTTGCTCTTTGTTTTCAAAATCCATATAAAACCCTCCTTGCAAATTTTGTAAGTTTAACAGTAACGCCCGCTTCTTTTGCTCTATCATACGCATCTCGTACTAAATCAGCGCGCTCGTCATCAGTTAAATTACTACATTTTCGAGCACCTCTGTAACTAGCCCTAAACTCGTCTATCCAATGGTTTCTAGGTACAGAAGTATTACGATTAGCTCTATGCCCATAATACTCATGTGATAGAACTACTCTTACGCTCATTCTATCTCTTGCAATCTGCGAATCATCTTGAGAAGGGAATATCTGGCTACTTACAAATATCAAATCTAGATCATCGTCATAGCCTGTAGCATAATAATCTCTAAAGCGAATGTATTTTTTATCTATTCCAATAGCCTTCGCCTCTTTTATTATAAAATCTTTTTCATCTTCGTCAACTTTATAAACTTGGACTTTCGCCCACCATTAGCCATATTACGCAGGTCAATTTCCCTCAGCCTGCTCTCCTGCTTTACCACACCTTGCCAACCTCTCAGGCAATGCTCCAAGCTTTCGCCGTTGTTGTATGCTTTGTTGCCTTGGATGCCTAAAAGGTGTTCTCTTTGCTTATCCGTTATCTTATTGAGATAGTTTGCTACACCTGCTTTTATGTTCTCTTTTGGCTGTTTACCGTTAATATCCGGTTGATACATTTCCACTTTAAAGCATCTACAAAAAAATAGCAACTTTACTTCTATTCTACCCCACTATTTTATATTGTTATCTGATTTTTTACATGATATAATAGTTCACATATCATATATAAAGGAGAGTTTTTGATGGGCACCAAACGTAATGTAGTTATTTCTCTTATTCTTTCTATTGTTACCTGCGGTTTTTATGCAATCTACTGGCATATTATGTTAACTGATGAAATTAATGCTATTACTGAAGACGAACACGCAACCTCCGGTCTGATGACACTTATCTTCTGCATCATCACCTGCGGTTTCTATGCACTTTATTGGGCTTACAAAATGGGCGAAAAAGTAGATTTACTCAAAGGTAATAGAGGTGGCAGCACCGGTATTATGTATCTTATCATTATGTTATTGGGCTTAGGCTTACTTGACTACCTGCTGATTCAAGATACTATTAATAAAAAAGTAGATGGTTATCTTTAATTAAGAATAAGACCGAGTATATCGGTCTTTATTTTTTAGGTGACAAAATGCATAAATTAAAATTTCCTAAGCAACTTCTTGCTTTTCTGCTTCTCGGCAGTGCTTATTACGTCTTTATCACCCTGACAGGATTTTCTCTGCCCTGCCCCTGGCGTACTCTTACAGGCTATCTTTGCCCAGGCTGTGGCATCACTACTATGTGCTTAGCACTTGCCAACACAGATTTTGCAGCTGCCAAAAAAGCCAATTTCTTTTTATTTTATACCCTGCCCTTATTGTTAGCATTGATACTAGTAAAATACTATAGCCATTCAAACAAAGTATCTTGCCTCTGTAATGTTTTCTTTTATCTTTATCTTGCGTCTTTGCTGCTTTTTGGCATTTATCGTAATCTTTAGTAGCTTTATTCCAAACAAAATATCAACAATGCTTAATAACTAACAACAGCCCCCTGCTTACTCGCAGAGGGCTGTTGCTTATTTTATATTGTTATTAAAGCATTCTTCTTAGCGCATGTTGATGAATTGCAAATCTACGCCAAAGTCGCCACCTTTCAGCATTTGGATAACTGCTTGCAGGTCGTCTTTTTTCGCACCGGAAACACGCACTTGGTCGTCTTGGATTTGTGCACTTACTTTCAGTTTGGTTGCTTTAATAGCTGCTACGATTTTTTTGCCGTTTTCTTTAGAAATACCTTGTTGAATTCCTAATTCTTGACGTACAGTACCTTTAGCTGCAGGTTCAACCTTACCAGGAGCCAAGCAGCGCAGAGGAATACCACGTTTAGCCATTTTTTGACGCAGCATATCTAAAATTGCGCCCAATTTATATTCATCTTCTGCTGCGATTTTAACTTCTTTTTCACCTAATTCAATAGTAGCATTACTGCCACGGAAATCATAACGTTGATCGATTTCCTTCTTTACTTGGTTAACTGCGTTGTCCATTTCCTGCATATCTACTTGGGAAACAACGTCAAAGGAACTATCTTTTGCCATTTTCATACCTCCGTATTTTTGTGTATATTTTATTAATTATTAAGCTTGTGTACTACCATCATGCTTAGGCTTCGGTGCCTGCTTGCCATGCATATAAGCATGTTCCTGACTGATTTCTTTGAGCAACTGTAACCCGTTCCATTCAGCATTATGCGGAGTAAGCATGGCCTTTAAATCAACCTGCTTTAAAGCACCTTTTTTAATCGCTGCTAACAGACGATCTAAGTCAGGACGAGTAAAGCCGCATAACAACAGCATTTCTTCAGTACCATCTGTACCTGTATATTTTTCCGCCGGCTGTATATCCTTTAAGCCTGCCAGATAGCCTATCGGCTGCAGCATATCTTCCCTAGCTACGGGCTTTAACTGCACCTTCAGCATCATGCAGATCAGCTTTAAGGCTTGCAGACGTGCCGGAGTAAAGTTATACGCTAAAACTATTTTTTGCATGAAAACCTCCATTTGTATTATAGCATACCAAAAATATGCTTTAAAAGCAACTTATAAGCTTAACCGAATAAATCAATCTGATTGTTCTCCGGTAAATCACCTAAGGCCCCTATTTCCGCCAGCTTTTCGATAACGCTGCGGCCGACACCTGCACGTTGACGTAAGTCCTCTTGAGAAATAAACGGATTGTTTTTATCACGGACAGCAGCAATACTTTTAGCAGCACTTTCGCCTACACCACCTAAGGATGCCAAAGGCGGACGTAAGCCGTTTGCTGTAACCTTGAATTTAATCGGATCCGATTCATACAAATCAAGTTTTTCAAAAACAAAGCCTCGCTCCATCATCTCGTTTGCCAGCTCTAAATAGGTAACGGTAGATTTATCTTGGACACTAGCCTTATAACCCTGCTGATAAACATTCTTAATGAAGTTCTTCACATAGCTTTTGCCCTTGACTACATGACCATAATCGAAATCCTTAGCGCGTACAGTAAAGTATGCAGCATAAAATTCCTTCGGGAAATGTACCTTACAATAAGCAATACGATAAGCCATCAATACATAAGCTACTGCATGGGCTTTCGGGAACAGATATTGTACCTTTTCACAGGATTTGATATACCATTCAGGAATATTCGCTGCCTGCATAGCTTCTAACATCTTCGGCTCTAAGCCCTTTTTAGCCGCCTTGCCCTTACGTACATGCTCCATTGTCTTAAATGCTAAGCTCGGGTCCACACCCTTGCTGATTAAATGGGTCATAATATCGTCACGAGTAGAAATGGTTTCAGCAACAGGCTTACCCTCTTTAATTAAGTCCTGAGCATTATTCAACCATACATCAGTACCATGGGAATAACCGGAAACACGTACTACTTCACTGAAGTTTTTCGGCTGTACATCTTTAATCATCTGACGTACAAAGGATGTGCCGCATTCAGGAATACCGAAAGTGCCTACCTCACTACCGATTTGCTCCGGTGTAACACCTAAGGAAGTGGTATTTTGGAAAATACGCATTGTTTCCTCATCACCTACGGGAATTGCTTTCGGGTCAAAGTTGGGATCCACATCCTCTTGCAGATATTTCTCCAACATTTTCAAGACCATAGGATCATCATGACCCAGAATATCCAGCTTAACCAAACGGTCATTAATGCTGTGATAATCATAGTGAGTAGTAATAGTATCGCCATCCTTATCATCGGCAGGACGATTCATAGGGGTAATATAATGAATATCCATATTACGCGGTACTACCATGATGCCACCAGGATGCTGACCTGTAGTTCTCTTGATACCGGCAAATCCTGATACTAAAGCAGCTACACGGGCAGGATGAACATGAATACCTTTAGCCTCATAATATTTACGGATATATCCTACTGCTGTTTTATTTGCAATAGTAGAAATTGTACCTGCACGGCACACGTTATCGCGACCGAACAGTTCTTCTGTATATTTATGGGCTACAGATTGGTCGGACATTGCTGACGGATCATCGGGGTCGATACCGCCGGAGAAGTTCAAATCAATATCAGGAACCTTATCACCATGGAAGCCCAAGAAAACAGCAAACGGAATATCATGACCGTCGCGGATCATACGGGTACCGCATTCAGGACAATCCTTCGGCGGCAGGTCAAAGCCCGAATCCACTTCGTTTTCCATGAAAAATTCACTATGCTTACAATGGGGACAACGATAATGCGGCTTTAACGCATTTACCTCAGTAATATCCAGCATTGTAGCAACAAAGGATGAACCTACACTACCACGGGAGCCTACTAGATAACCGCGATCAATAGAATGCTTTACTAATTTATGAGCAATATAATACAGTACGGAGAAACCGTGGCCGATAATGGCATCCAGCTCCATCTTCAAACGGTCCTCAACGATTTGCGGTAACTTTTCACCATACCAAGCATGAGCTTTAGCATAGGATAAATCACGCACCGCCTCTTCTGCACCGGGAATAAACGGTGAATACAACTGATCGCGATCCGGCACCGGTTTAAAGCGTTCCACCATATCGGCAATCTTATTCGTATTGGTAACAACTACCTCATACGCTGCCTCTTTGCCTAAATAAGCAAATTCCTCCAGCATCTCCTCCGTCGTATGTAAATATAGCGGCGGCTGTAAATCTGCATCTTTATAATTCTGTCCTGCCTGCAAAATAGCACGCAGCTGTGCATCCTCAGGATTAAGGAAATGCACGTCACAAGTAGCAACAGTCAATTTATTTAAGCGTTTGCCTAATTCATAAATTTTACGATTATGCTCCTGTAATTCGGCAACGGTACAAATATTTTCCCTTACCAGGAACATATTATTACCTGTAGGCTGAATTTCCAGATAATCATAAAACTTGGCGATTTCCTCCAGTTCCGCATCACTAGCACCGCTACGAACAGCCTGATATAATTCACCTGCTTCACAGGCCGAACCTAGCAATAGTCCCTCGCGATGCTCCTCGATAACCTGACGCGGCAATAGCGGACGCTTATTTAAATAACGCAGATGACTGATAGTAACTAATTTATATAAATTACGCAGACCGATTTCATTTTGTGCCAAAATGATGATATGGTGACTGCGGATTTTTTTACTGCGTAATTTTTTCTCCGGTTCGGCAGCTTCCTGATCTATTTCGGTAGCGATGGGCTTACGATCACTAATTAAATAACCCTCCATGCCGAAAATCAACTTCAAATCACTGCCCTCTGCGGCATCAAAGCAGAACGGGAAGGCCTGAACAACACCATGGTCAGTAATGGCCAAAGCCTTATGACCCCAACGGATAGCCTGTTTAACCAAATCCTCCATCGGCGTTAAGCCGTCCATCTTACTCATCTTGGTATGACAATGCAGCTCAACGCGTTTTTCCGCCGCATTATCCATTCGCTGCTCTACATTCAGCTTCATTATCCCATGCGGCATCAAGGTCATTTCATCAAAGGCAAATCTATCAGGAGCAGCATTACCCTGAATACGTAGACGCATTCCCGGCTTTAAAAGATCCTTAAAGGCATTACATTCCTTACGCGGCTCCTTACCATCGCGATTATCGAAGCGCATTTTGATAAAGATACCATTCGTATCATCACTGACATTAAATGTCAGCAGGATAACACCGTTGCGCATTTCATGCTCCACAAATGTTTGCAGATTGCCATCCTTATCCAAGCTTTTGACAAAAGTACCCTCAATAACAATACGGTTCTCTTCTTCTATAATACTGTCGATAGTACGTACAGGGCCTTTGATTTTCTTGCCCCAGAGCATACCATCATCTTTCTTTTTACCATAGAGATTATTGTACGCTTTTTCGTAATCGGAGTCTTTTTCTTCTGGTTCACAAGGAGGCGGTTCTACAACTCCACCACCTATTTCTACATCAGGCGGTTCCGGCGGTAAAGGAATATCTTCAGGCAATGGTTCACCATCACAGCCAGTCACAATAACCTCCGGCTTATCCTCACGCTCCGGCAGACGACATTTGATGCCATCACCATCGCAGATTAAATCCACCTTTTGCAAAGAAAAAGCAGTGGCAAATTTTTCTGCCACCGCCTGAATCACATTTTCTGTCAGATGTGCGGCACTAGTAAAATGAACCTCCCACTGACTTGTTGTTTCATCAACACATATTTGACTGATATGCATCAGCCGCAGCTGCATTAATTCAACACTGGAAAAAGACTGAGCGGACAAAAACGCAAAAAATCTATTTTCATCTGGCACAATGCAATATTTAGTTTGCATCTTAAATCCTTTCCAAAAAATCAGAACAAAATTTCTTTATTTTATGCTCTCAACTGATATAACACCTTGAACTTCCTCTAAGCCCTTGAGCCAAATAACATCTTCCGGAGCTTTTTTACTGATTTTTAAATAAAAATCAATAATAATTTTCTCCTCTTCTTTATCATTTTTAACATTCAAGGATTTTATCTGTACACCCTTTAAGGAAAAATAGCTAGTTATATCAGTAATAGCACCAGTTCGGTTAGAGGTAATGACGCGCACAAAACGACGGTCATTACGACTGTTAGCAGCAAAACGCTTTTCCCAAGTATGGAAAGTCACCAAAGTAATCATCGTGATACCTGTGGCTACAAAGCCCAAGAAAAACATACCACTGCCTATCGCCAAGCCGATTGCAGAAACAATCCACAAGCTGGCTGCCGTAGTCAAGCCACGGATAGTCAAACCCTCATGCAGGATAGTACCTGCACCAAGGAAACCTATACCACTAACAACCTGAGCTGCAATACGTGCAGAGTCACGTCGCTGTCCTATATCACTTTCCTGCAGTGCCGTCATCGGATTGACATCATCAAAGCCATATAACGACACTAACATGAATAATGCCGAGCCGACACACACCAGAATATGCGTTCTGAAACCTGCTGGTCTATCGCCACTACCACGCTCAATACCGATTATTCCACCGAGAAATGCGGCAACGACCAAGCGGATAACCATGCTCATTTCATTACTCATTGTCATCCATGATAAATTATCCCACAAGATCATCACCTCACCTCTTGTTTAATTACAGATTTTGCAGCATTTCCTTAATGGTAGCAATGTAATCGCTATCTAAAGGCAGCATTTTTACTTCGCCACTGCGGCGAATTTTTACTTCCAGTTCGCCGGTAGTCAAAGTTTTCGGACCAACAACTACACGGATAGGATAACCGATCAAGTCAGCGTCTTTGAATTTTACGCCAGGACGTTCTTTACGGTCATCAATAACGGTTTCAACACCTGCTTTTTGCAGTGCAGCATAAATTTCTTCAGCTTTAGCAGTGCTTGCTTCGTCTTTTACATTTACAGGTACAACTAAAACTTCGTACGGAGCAATAGCTACAGGCCAAATCATGCCATCTTTATCGTTATTTTGTTCAACAGCAGCCGCCATGGTACGACCTACACCGATACCATAGCAACCCATAACCATCGGTTGTTCTTTACCATTTTCATCCAAATAAGTAGCATGCATAGCTTTGCTATATTTAGTAAACAATTTAAATACTTGGCCTACTTCGATACCGCGAGCTTTTTTTACCGGTGCACCACAATGCGGGCAGGGATCGCCTTCAGCCATCAGACGGATATCAGCAACAAAAGTCGGAGTGAAATCACGTCCCGGATTAACATTAACCAAATGATAACCTTCTTCGTTAGCACCGCAGCAAACATTATGCATTTTCATAACGCTTTGGTCAACAACAATAATAACCTTTTTCGCATCTAAGCCTACAGGACCCATATAACCGCCTACAGTGCCGCATTTAGCTAACAGTTCGGGATCAGCCATTTCTACTTCGGTTACGCCAACAGTATTCACTACTTTAATTTCATTTACTTCGTGATCACCACGAACAAAGCACAGGATTAAGCCTTTTTCGCTTTGGAAAGCAACAGCCTTCATGGAGTGATCTACAGGAATATTTAAGAAAGAGCAAACCGCTTCAATGGTTTTGCAGTTCGGAGTAGCAATTTTTTCTACTGCTTTTTCTTCTTCAGCAGGAGCTTCGATAGTATGCAACTCTGCTTTTTCAATATCAGCAGCATATTCACATTCAGAACAGTAAACGATTTCTGCTTCGCCGCTTTCAGCCAATACCATAAATTCATGACTGCCGTTACCGCCGATAGCACCGCTGTCTGCTTCTACAGGGCGGAAATTAAGACCGCAGCGATTAAAGATATTGGTATAAGCATCATACATAGCTTGATAAGAAGCATCCAAACCTGCTTCATCACGGTCAAAGGAATAACCATCCTTCATGATGAAGTCACGGCTACGCATCAAGCCGAAACGCGGGCGACGTTCATCACGGAATTTATCTTGAATTTGGAATAAGTTCAAGGGTAATTGACGATAGGAACGTACGTCGCTTTTTACAACAGTAGTAACCATTTCTTCGTGAGTAGGACCAAGGCAGTATTCATGACCATGACGATCTTTTAATCTGATCATTTCGGCACCATAAGCACCCCATCGACCGCTTTCCTGCCAAATTTCTGCCGGCTGCATAATCGGCATCATAATTTCTTGTGCGCCTTTTCCTTCCATTTCTTCACGGATAATAGCTTCTATTTTTCTAATTACACGCCAAGCTAAAGGCAGATAGGTATACATACCATTGGTAGATTTACGCATAAAGCCAGCTCGCAGTAATAATTGATGGCTGGCAATTTCTGCTTCAGACGGAACCTCACGTAAAGTAGGTGCATACATTTTAGAAACTCTCATTATAGGGAATCCTTCCTCTCTGACAAAATTTTTTCTATTTCAATGAAAAGTTCATCAACTAATTGATTTTCAGGAACCTTGCGTAAAATTACGCCCTTGCGGAAAATAAGGCCTTCGCCGATACCGCCGGCCAAGCCTACATCAGCTTCACGTGCTTCACCAGGACCATTAACAACACAGCCCATAACAGCAACAGTAATCGGTTCGGTAATATCAGCCAACCGACGCTCAACTTCTAAAGCTAATTTTTCCAGATTGATACGGGTACGACCGCAGGTCGGGCAACTGATTAAAGTAGGACCATATTCACGCAAACTCAAAGCCTTCAAAATATCATAAGCAACCTTGACCTCATTAACAGGATCACCGGTCAGTGAAACGCGGATTGTATCACCGATACCCTCAGCTAATAAAGCACCGATACCTACAGCAGATTTAATAATGCCACTGTTTACGGTACCTGCTTCAGTAATGCCCACATGCAGCGGATAATCACATTGAGAAGCCAACAGACGATAAGCTGCTATAGTCAAAGGCACGTCATGTGCTTTCAAAGAGACTTTGATATTACGGTAATCCATATCCTCTAAAATATGGATATGACGCCATGCTGCTTCTACCAAAGCTTCAGCAGTAGGATGGCCATATTTTTCTAATAAATCCTTCGGCAAGGAACCGGCATTAACGCCGATACGAATAGGAATATTGCGCTCCTTGGCGGCTTCAACAACAGCTCTTACCTTCTCGGTACTGCCGATATTGCCCGGGTTCAGACGCAATCCGTCCACACCTGCGGCAATAGCAGCCAGAGCCAGTTTATAGTCAAAATGGATATCAGCAATTACAGGAATCGGGCTTTCCTTGCAGATGGTTTTCAGACCCTCCGCCGCTGCCATATCAGGAACTGCACAGCGAATAATATCGCAGCCTGCAGCAGCCAGTTTTCTGATTTGGGCTAAAGTAGCTTCAGCATCATCAGTATGAGTATTAGTCATAGATTGTACGGCAATAGGTGCATTTCCACCGATTAATACTCCACCAACATTTAATTGACGTGTTTTTCTACGTTCTGCCACAAATATTCACCTCTTAACGTGTAATATCTTTTAAAGTAGTTAAAACGGTAACTGCCAAAATTAAAATGACACCTGCCATTTGAATATTATTCATTGCCTTACTGCCTAAAGGCTTGCCACGCAGACCTTCTAATACCAGTAGAACAAAATGACCGCCATCCAGTGCCGGCAACGGCAGAAGATTAATAACACCCAGGTTAATACTTAAAAAGGCTACAAAGCTGATTAGGGGCAACATACCCTCTTGCGCAACTTGACCTGCCATCTGGGCTACGCCGATGGGACCGGAAATATCACCGGACATTTTCCCAAGGACAATATTTTTCAAGCCATCAACCATAGCTAAAAGAATATATTTAGTATAATTAAAGCCTTCGATAACGGAAGCACCGACACCTAATTTTTCCTTTTCAAATTTAGGAGAAATACCGATTAACGGGCGCTGTGCCTTATCATCAAAAACAGGCTGCATAATATAGTCCTTCACTACGCCGTTTCTTTCGGCAGTCAGCTTAACCTCTTTAGTACCGTTATCACGCAGAGTAATAACAACGGAACGCCAGTCTTTAACCTCTTTACCGTTAATGGTAATGATTCGGTCACCGGCCTTTAAGCCTGCTTTACCTGCGGCCATTTCTTCCACAACAGTACCTAAGACAGGCTCATTTACTAAACGCTCCATGCCCTGGGTCATAAAAATACCGCTGAACAAAATAACAGGCAGAATGAAGTTCATTAAAGCACCTGCCAGAATAACCAGCATACGGGCCGGAATTGGTTTAGATTTAAAAGAATCAGGCTCTACAGGGTCATCCGGATCCATACCGGCAATCTTATTGTAACCGCCTAAAGGAATTGCCCTGAGGCTATATAAGGTATCGCCATCCTTTTGCTGATACAACTTCGGACCGAAGCCGATAGCAAATTCATCAACACGCATACCTGTAAGTTTGGCTGTAATAAAGTGACCAAACTCATGCACTGTTACCAGTACACCAAAAACAAAAATAGCTGCTAAAATAGTAAGCACTATTCGGCCTCCTCAATCACATAACATTATAAATGTGCAATGATATCCCTAGCCGCTGCTCTTGCCGCTGCATCAGCAACTTCTATATCTTCGATACATGGCTGCAGAATATTTTTATGCTGCTCTGTAACTTTGGCAGTGATATAAGGAATATCAAGATATTTAATTTTATCCGCTAAGAATGCGTATACAGCTTCTTCGTTGGCTGCATTGAAAACACAAGGCAGAGTACCACCTGCTTTACCGCATTCCACAGCAATCTTCAAAGACGGAAAAGCTTCGGTATCAGGCTCTTCAAATGTCAGCGTACCTGCTTTTACCAAATCCAATTGTTCAAAGGTGTAATCAAAGCGTTCCGGCCAGCTTAAAGCATATTGAATCGGCAGACGCATATCAGGCTCACCCAATTGGGCAATAACACTACCGTCACAAAATTCTACTAAACTGTGAACGATGCTTTGAGGATGTACAACTACATCAATCTTATCATAAGGCATATTAAAAAGCCAATGTGCTTCAATAACCTCTAACCCCTTGTTAGCCAGGGTAGAAGAATCTACAGTAATTTTTCGGCCCATGCTCCAGTTAGGATGGTTCAGACATTGAGCCAAAGTAACATTTTCTAATTCGCTGCGCTTTTTGCCGCGGAAGGGACCGCCGGAAGCAGTAATCAGCAAACGCTTAACCTCGTTTTCCTTGCCCCCACGCAGAGATTGGAAAATCGCACTATGCTCGCTATCCACAGGAGTCAAACTTACCTTATGCTCTGCAACTGCCTGCATAACCAAGCTGCCTGCAGCAACCAAGGTTTCTTTATTAGCCAAGGCAATATCCTTGCCGCACTCAATAGCAGCCATGGTCGGACGCAGGCCGGCATAGCCTACCATAGAAGCAAGAACAGTATCGGCACCATCATATGTAGCTGCTGCCAATAAGCCTTCCTCGCCTGCTAAAATCTCGGTTTTGCCATGATAACGTTTACACAGACGTGCCGCAGCCTCTTTATCAGAAAGTACTGCAATATCAGGCTGACACATTTTAATCTGTTCTTCTAAAAGCTCATCGCTAGTATGTGCAGCTATAGCACGAATTTTCAGTTTATCAGGATTAGCGGCCACAACCTCTAAAGTCTGACGGCCGATAGAACCAGTACTGCCTAAAAGAGAAATATTTTTCATGGAATA
>OAUS01000837.1_pt1 | contig 19326 bp, 15 predicted proteins | sample 1516801 | NCBI WGS metagenome assembly OAUS01 (sample SAMEA2580001, study PRJEB22360) | human gut metagenome | biome: human gut; feature: human-associated habitat; material: faeces | place: Denmark | collected 2008/2010
ATCCTGTTTATTGCCTTGCAAATGCTATTATTATCACTTCATAAAGCATTTTTTTCGATGCAAGCAAGAAATCATGATACTTTTCGCTAATTTATGATACTTCGATGATACTTCTTCCTTGATTTTTAGAGAAGTCTCATTCGTGATAAAGTTCTGTGTATTAATGATATAATTCTTATTCTATACCGGAAAATGAGACTTTGATACTTTTTTCGAGAAAAAAAATTCATACGTGCGTGTTAGCCTGTTTCGTAACAACTCTGCACCTCTATAGAAAATAATTATTCGGCTCATGAGGGATTGGGGAGTTGCAAGATTGCTTTTGCCTTTCCATTAGATTTTTGGGGAATCATGGAGAAGAGGGGTACGAGTATTGTCGTTTTGGAAAATTTTCCTCGTTTTTCAATTAGTAGTAGAAAGATTTGGTTGATTTTGCGAGCAAAACAAAAGTTTTGAATAAATAATTTGGTAAATACACTTAAAAAGTGTACCTTTGCCTTGTTAAAACAAAAAGCTATCCTATATGGAAATAAAAACAGAAAGCAACCAGATATATTCTCCGATAAGAGATAAATGGCTTGTGCTAAAGCCTGAGGAGGAAGTTCGCCAAAGATATGTTTGTCGTTTGGTGGATAGCTACGGCTATGGCATCAAACAAATGGGAGAAGAAGTAAAGGTGACAAACTCTCAACGCGGGCAAGGTGCTGCTCGTGCAGATATTGTTATTTGGCGAAATGAGGAGGATAAACGAAAAGGGAAGAATGCACTTATCGTAGTGGAGTGTAAGGCGGAAAATGTTACTATTCGCCAAGCTGACTATTTTCAAGGATATAATTATGCAGCTTGGGCTGGTGCTAAGTTTTTTGTCACAACCAACTTGAAGGAAACTCGTATTTTTAAGGTGGTAGAGGATGCTATGCCTAAAAAGTTGGAGGAAATTGCTGATATTCCTTCTGCCGATATGGTGAACGATGACAAGAAAATCAAGGCTATGCTGCTGCAGACAAAAGCGTTTACTCGTGATGAGTTCTCCCGATTGCTTTTTAAGTGCCATAACATCATTCGTAATAATGATAAACTTTCTCCTGAAGCAGCTTTTGATGAAATAAGCAAGATTCTGTTCATCAAAATTAGATATGAACGTACCAATTCAGGAACTCAGATATTTTCAAAAGATGCTTTTACAAAGCTAAAGAATGCATATAACAATATGAAGTCTAAGGATGCCCCTGAGTTCTATCAATTCTTGTTTGAAAAGACAAAGGAGGATTTTGCTAAAGACCATCTTTTTGATGAAAATGAAACTATCAAAATACGAGAGAATAGCTTTGAACAAATCGTGAAGGAATTACAAGTGTATAACTTGTCAACTACTTCTGATGATGTGAAAGGTATTGCCTTCGAGCAATTTTTGGGAAGAACGTTCCGTGGAGAGTTAGGGCAATTTTTCACGCCTCGTACTATTGTTGATTTTATGGTATCTGTGCTTGACCCACAAGAAGGTGAGTATGTTTGTGATCCTTGTTGTGGTAGTGGTGGATTCTTGATTCGTGCTTTCGAGTATGTTCGTGAACATATAGAGAATGAAGTGGAAGTAAGAAAAGAGGATGTGAAAAAGTCTTTGTTTACAGACGATTATTCAAAGCTACCAAAGAAAGAACAAGAGAAAAACGACCAAAAGGTAATAGATGCTTTCAGCAAGATGAACTATGAGTTGGACATCAATAATCCAATGGGGCGTTTGCGCTCCCTTTCTTTCGATTGTATCTATGGAACGGATGCCAATCCTCGTATGGCTCGAACTGCCAAGATGAATATGATTATGCACGGAGATGGTCATGGTGGGGTTCATCATCATGATGGTCTCTTGAATGTCAATGGAATTTGGGAAGGTCGCTTTGACGTCATCCTTACTAATCCTCCTTTTGGGGCAAGAATAGACAAGGAATTAAAGATTACAGAAGCCGATAGGTTTACTGATATAGAGAAAATCAAGGCTTATGAAAAAAGATATGGTAAGGAAAATTATGACAATGCGTTAAAGCAAGTCAATGATCATATAAATCAACCTATACTTGACCTGTTTCAAATAGGAAAGTTTAGTGGGCTTACCGAAGTCTTGTTTATAGAGCGTTGTTTGAATCTCCTAAAGCCTGGTGGCAGAATGGGTATTGTGCTCCCAGAAGGTGTATTGAACAATACAAACCTTCAAAAGGTGCGCGATTTTGTGGAGAGCAAGGCAAAGATATTGCTGATTGTGTCTATTCCGCAAGATGTATTTATGGCAGCAGGTGCTACAGTAAAGCCAAGTTTGTTGTTCTTCAAGAAATTCACCGAAGATGAGGCTGAGGAATACAATCGTATCTATATTCAAGTATCGCATGAGGTGGAAGCTAAGTACGATGAAGAAATGACGGATATAGATGTGAAGTTGGCAAAACGTGGCAAGGAGGCTTTGACAAAAGATGAAAAGAAAAGCCTTCGGTCTCGTAAGAAAGAGTTGACGGCTTTGATTGAGAACGAAATTAAAGTCTTAGTGAAAGAAAGATTTGACTACGTGATTCCTATAGCAGAGGTTCAGAAAGCTGGTATCAGTACTACTGGAGCTAAGATAGAAAACGAATTGGAACCGCTTGAAAAGGAGTTTACGGAATATCGAAAGGAAAACAAACTTTGGGAGAAGCATGTGAAGGCCACGAAATACAATGTTTCTGATGACGGAACCATGCTGCGTACAAGATTTATTGATGGTGTCGCTTGCGAACCAGAACCATTCTATAGATATTAAAGAGAAATGAGTGTAAATAATTTTAGATATATCCATTTTGCCCACTATAAGGACATTCCGAATTGGAGTGTCCAATATGTGGTTGAGGAGGAATTGGGCTTTACCAAGAAGTACCCAATGGCTAAGATTGGCTCGTTCTTGAAAAAAAGTAAGGCTCAGATTGAAATTCAAGATGACGCAGAATACAAGCAAGTTACTGTCAAGATAAACAATGGTGGCGTGATAGCAAGAAATGATGGACTGTTAAAGAAAGGCTCTGAAATAGGAACCAAGCGACAGACCGTAGTTCATGCAGGTCAATTTATTGTCTCCAAAATTGATGCTCGTAATGGTGCGTTTGGTGTAATTCCAGATGATTTGGAAGGGGCGATAGTTACAAACGATTTCCCTGTGTTTGATGTAGATTCTTCTAAGATTCTTCCTCAATTTATGGTGCTGATTTCTACAACTCCTCAGTTTGTAGGGTTTGCTCGTAAATGCAGTAGTGGTACAACTAATCGTAAGCGCATAGATATTGATGCTTTTCTACAACAAGTGATTCCTTTACCTTCGTTGGATGAACAGAAAGCTATATTGAAAGCTTATAATGAAGATCTTTTTGAGGCAAATCAATTGCTTGATGAGGCGATGGATAAAGAACAAAATATAAACCATTATTTAGATTCAATGTTGAAGTTCTCATGCAATAAAAGTTATATTCATAAAGGCTTGAACTTTGTTTTATTTAGAGATGCTAGTAGGTGGGATGTTCAGTATTATTCAACTCGGCGAAATGTCTTGTCCGCTTACGATGTGAAAACGATAGGACAGTGTCTTTCTGCATTTATGACAGATGTAAACAAAGCTTCATTGAGGATAGAAACTTATAAGGAGCCTCAAAAGAATTTTGCATATATAGGAATGGAATCTGTTGAAAAAAATACAGGAGAATTATTGGGTTTACCAATAGTTAAAGGAATGCAGATAAAAAGCCAAACGGTTCGGATTCCAAAAGGCTTCTTCATTTATGGGAAGTTACGCCCATATTTAAATAAATATTGGGTGAATGAAACGGAAAGAGAAAACATTGTATGCTCATCTGAGTTTTTTTGTTTTAAGCCAAAAGCAGGTATAGATATAAAATACTTTAAGTATGTACTTTCTTCCTATATTATTCAGGATCAAATCTCTGAATTAGTTAGCGGAGCAAGGATGCCAAGATTGAATGAGGAATCTTTTAAGAATGTGGTGATTCCAATTCCACCACTCGGCATACAGAAACAGATAGCAGATGAAATCTCCAAACGAAAAGAAGTGATAAAATCAAATAAGATTATAGCGAAAAATATGGTGTCTTCTGCCTTAGAGAATTTTGAACAAACAATATTTGAATAATTATGAGATTAAAGAAATTATATATAGAGCATTACAAGAACATTCATGGTGAATGTTCTTTTGAGGGGAATCAAGGCTATATAGCATTGATTGGTTTGAATGGTTCTGGTAAGAGTAACTTGCTGGAGGCAATAAGTTTGGTGCTTGATACCATGTTTGGGCTTCAAGTCAAGACTCCTATAGGTAATTTCTGGATAGAGTATGAGATGGATGGAGAAACTTGCTTTTATGGTAATATCGACCAAGCAGGAAAGGTTATAGAATTAGACTCGCAGCCTAAGATGCCTTCCATGCTTATCTCATGTTATAGTGGAGAAGATGACCGTTTGTGGAATTTCTGCTATAAGGATTATTATGTTCGTTTCTTTAATGCTGCCATTGGTGGAGGTGAATATAAGCCACTGAGCCTTTATGTAAACAAGTATTGTTGGAAGATAGCTTTTATCTCTTTACTCTTTAGTGAGAATGAAGAGGTAAAATCCTTTGTTAAGAATATCTTAAAAGTAGATGCTCAACAAGTGACCGTACAATTCACTCGTCGTGAGGAAAATAAGGTTAATAGCCATGATGCTTCTAATTGGTACGCTCGTATAGAAGAGAAATTTGGAAAGGAAAGAATTCCGATGGAGGTGTTGAAGTATGAGGACTTGATATGTAATTCGTATCCCAACTTAACACCAGATGCCCAGGTATTTTATTACCTTTATTTCCTTTGTATGCCTGAGCGAAATCTTAATTCTGGTATGCGAGCTGATAAGTTGATTGAAAATATAGACATACAGGTAAATGGTTATAATTTCGAAGACTTGAGCGAAGGGGAGAAGAAACTCATCCTCATCGAATGCATTACAAAAGTGTTGGGCGATAAAGATGCCCTTGTCTTATTTGATGAACCTGATGCGCATACTCATATAGCAATGAAGAAAGAGCTCCTTAGAGTTATTTCAGAATTTGAAGGTCAAACGATAATGACAACTCATTCGCCAATGTTTTTGAATAAACGTTGGGATGGATACCATGTAGAAAATATTTATTATATGCATGATGGTATAGTTGAAACAGCAGATGGGCTAAAACATCTGAGCGATTTGACTGATGGAGCAATAGATTACTTTGAAGGTTCTTTTATCCTAAGTTCAAAGAATATTTTAGTGACGGAAGGACCTTATGACATTATGTATCTGAAGTATGCTATAGATATATTTGCACGAGAAGATACGAAATATGCAAAGTTAAATAATATAGCATTTATGCATGCAGGTGGAGCAAGTAATGCTGTTGCGATGTATAGGGAGACTTTGTATCCTATGATTTCTAAAATAGAGCATCTTGTATTCTTGTTTGATTATGATATGGAGGGATATAATGGAAAGGAGAAGCTGATGCAGCAAGTTTCTGCCAATTCTGACAATGTAACCACATCGTTGTTTTATCAAAATAATTATGGTGTGGTCAGATCACAGAGACCTAAAGAGAAAGATCCAAATTCTTATATATTGGAAGATTTGTTTGATAGTGAATCTTATAAACCTATTATGGATAAAATTCATGTGGTATCTCACAAAGAAATACGCAATGTTAAATGGGAGGTAAAAGGAAGTAAACGTCCAAAAACAATACCGGAGGCAATAAAAGTTTATATAGAAGAAAACTATCTTTCTTTTGGTAAGGAATGGATAGAAGGCTTTAGGCCAGTATTAGATAAATTAATACAATTGTTTAATTTGTAATTGATGGAAATTATGTTAAAAGAAAGAAACTTAAAAATAGCAGTGTTCTCTGCGTTGCTTGTTAGTTTGTTTATTGCATTCATCTTCAATTTGACATTGTCAGTTGGCGAAGGTACAGTTATGCCTCTTTCAAATGGTGATTGGTTGAATTTTTGGGGAAGTTATGCTGGTAGTGTTCTTGCTTTGGTTGTTGGCTTGATTGCAATATTTTATACAAATGCTAATTGTGAACAGACATTATTGCAGCAAAATAAAATATTGAATTATCAGCAAACGATAAAGGAACAAGAAGAAAGAAATGTGTGTTTGAAAAATAATCTGAATTTATTGAATTACGCAGAAATACAAGGAATAACAGCAAGTATCAATCAAAATGATTTAATATCTTCAAAAGAAAAAATAGTGAATAAGAAAGCTGAGATATATTCTTGTGATTTGCAGCTTCGATATGTCTATGGTTATGATCTTAATGAGCCTAGACCAAAAGAAGAGCAAACGTATAAGGCTTGTTGGGAACAATGTATTTCTGAGTTGTCTGTCCTTTTGGATAAGCAGTTGGAATTGGTTATGCGTATAGCTCAAAATCAATCTGATTTAAGTATGAAAAATGGAAACTCTCAGATAATATCTAATGCAGAGTCTCTCTTGAAACTTGGTGTGACTTTAGAACAAAAAATAGAATATGAAAATACTATTATGGGGGCAAAAAGTGAGATACTTCTTTTAGATAAAAGAATAAATGCTTATGTCTCAGATATAAATTTGATTTTGACGGCAATTAATATGAAGTCTGAAGAATTGTTAAAAGACACCAAGAGGTTATTTGATTTATCTATTGTTGTTCAAAAAGCAAACAGAGAAAAATGTAAAATATAGGAGAAAATAATATGGACTTCGTTAAAATACAAGGTTATAAATCATTCAAGAAAATAGCGGTTTGCTTGCATCCAATCAATCTCTTGATAGGCGCAAATGGAGCTGGCAAAAGTAATTTCTTGTCACTATTCGAAATGTTGGGCAATCTCTATGAAAAGAGGCTGGCTTCATATGTAGCCCAAATGGGTGGAGTCAATAAGTTCTTTTATCAAGGTTTGAAGCAAACAGAGAAAATAGAAATAGAGATAGGACAGAAGTTAAATTCTTATGTTTTATCTTTGATGGAATCCGATGGAAAATTATTGATAGCTCATGAGAAATTGGGATATTCTTATTTTGGACAGTTGTCTACGGTAGATATAGGGAAGTATCAAGAAGAAGCTGGGTTAAAGGATTATGATGGAATGCGCAGGGGAGATTATATAAAAGGTTATATCTCCCAAATCCGCAAGTTTCACTTCCACGATACAGGTCGCCGTTCTCCATTTACGGCTGATAGCCATATCGTGAACGATGCTTATCGTATGTATGAGCATGGTGAAAATCTGGCGGCTATCCTCTATCGTATTCAGCGAGAGAAGCCTGTGGCTTATCGTCGCATCATCCGCGTCATTCAGAGTGTGGCTCCCTATTTCTCGGACTTCTATTTCCAACCAACCGAAGCCGATATGGTGCGCTTGCAATGGCAGGATAAGTATAGTTCTATGATTTACGGACCGACCGACTTGTCGGATGGAACCATTCGCTTTATTGCCTTGACCGTGCTCTTTATGCAGCCATGGTTACCACGAGTTATCATCATTGATGAGCCAGAGCTTGGTTTGCATCCTGTGGCTATCGAAAAACTTTCGGGTTTGATTAAGATGGCGGCACAAAAGGGCACGCAAGTTATCGTTGCAACTCAGAGTGCTGAACTAATCAGTAACTTTGAGCCAGAGGATGTCTTGACTGTTAATCAGAACGAAGATGGTACAACCATCAATCGGCTGAATAGCGAAGAATTGGCACATTGGCTTGAGGATTATACACTTGGTGATTTGTGGAAACAAAATATAATGAAAGGAGGTCAGCCACGATGAAACGACTAATCATAGTATGTGAGGGTCCTACGGAACAAGAGTTTTGTACAGAAGTGCTTGGAGTGGAGTTTGCTAAGCATGATATTTATGTGGAAGCCCCTGTCATCAAGCACTCGCATGGTGGTATCGTGCCTTGGACCACCATCAAAAAGCAAATATTGAATCATCTTCAAGAAGGTGATGTCTATGTCAGCATGTTAGTGGATTACTATGGCATCAAAGACCAGTTCGGGTTTCCTGGATGGGAAGAATCTAAGGAGATAGTGGATAAGACGGAGCGTATTCATTTCTTGATAGATAGAATGGCGAAGGATATTTCTGAGCAATATCGCTTTCGCTTCATTCCATACATACAACTTCATGAGTTTGAAGGATTGCTGTTTAGTGATGTGAGTGCATTCTTGAACAGTTTTGAGGAAAGTGAGTTTGATTATGCAGAGTTGCAGGCTACGGCTGAGGCTTTCCAATCACCAGAGCTTATCAACAATAGTCCTGAGACAGCTCCGTCCAAACGATTGATAGCTGCTATTCCTGATTATAATAAGGTAGTTGTTGGCATTTGTGTTGCTATGGACATTGGTTTGGAGAAGATTCGTGAGAAATGCCCTTTGTTCAATGAATGGATAGAGCGATTAATGAAGTGATCAGAGTTTAACTATTCGATAAATACATAAGATAGCTTTGACATGTACAATACTGTAATCAACCATATAACAAGTGATAAGCAATGACTGGAAAGATTGGAAGAAAAAAGGTATTGAAGTTTCGCGACTTCCCAACACGCCTACATGGCGAGGTATTCTTTGTAGAGAATGGGTATGATGAAAAGTTGAACCTTTCCATCATCAACCATCTCGTGGATATCAACAACTTGTTTATCAGCAAGTCTATTCATTTTAATTATTTCCCATTTCTGGGTCCTCATATCAAGAAGACTGCTCTCTACAGCTATCCTGCGATGAATAAAGAGGATTTGAACATCTCTGTTCCTTCCGATTTGCTGTTGTCGCAATTGGTAGAAGAAAAGAATAAGGAGAAATTACATCCTAGCATCTTACAGCTAGTCCATGAGGAGGATGGCATATATTATGTCAATTCCTATTCTTTGTCTATAGAGGAAGATGAGGATTTTATGCCATTGATGCAGGCTGCGTATGATAAGTTGCCGGATTGCAACGTGATGTTCAGCTCTGTCGATGATTTTCCATACAGTATATTTGATCCTAAACCGATTCCGGCAGATGAAACATTCAGCTATGATATCAGGCAGAAGATGAAGGAGGTGTACCGACAGGTACAGGACTTACGCCTTGGCGGAGTAAGCGATTGGGTGCTGAAGCAGTATCTCTTTCCACCCAAGAACCTGAGTAGAATGGTCATCACGGAGAATTACGATATCATACTGCCCGACTATCATGATATGACTATCAAGATGGAGCCATTGGTAAAAGCGGTGTATATTCTCTTTTTGCGTCATGAGGAGGGAATCCTTTTCAAATGTCTGTCGGATTATAGGGAAGAGCTATATGATATCTATGTGGATATTCGCAAGAAATCGAACAACAATGGGGCTCATCTTTCAGAAGAGAAGATTCGCCAGAGCATTGAAGCCCTGACGAATCCGTTGTCTAATTCTATCAATGAGAAATGTGCCCGTATCCGCCAAGCCTTCACTCTCCAGTTTGATGAAAGTCTAGCCGGGAGTTATTTCATTGATGGCAATCGTGGCGAACCCAAGAAGATACCATTGGATAGAAAGCTTGTGGAGTGGAAGTGAATTTTCTTAGGTATTCTTCCTGTATAACAAATAAACTCCTATGGCAACCCAAACGCTCGGTCCGAGGTTTGGGTTGCCACGCATAATGATACAGATAAAGCCAATTACTCCAATCAGAATACATGCCCATCCCCAAATCTTCAACTTAGTTCTTCTTTTCAAGCTCATTTGGCGTTTTCTTCTTGGAGCATAATACGACAATGAGACCAATCACCACATTGATGAGTGAGATACCAAAAGCCCATCCGAAACCAATCTTTCTGTTTTTTCCCAGGCAACCAACGCCGAATGCTAACGCAACGGCAATCACGAAAAAAAAAGTCTTTCCATATTCCTATTATTTTTATTGTTATTTTGGCTGCAAAAATAATAAATGGTGGTAGATGCTACAAATGTTTAGGCTCCACAAGGCTTGTGGAGGTAAGTTTTTCCCGAGTTTGTACATCTGTTTGCAAAAAAAAACACTAACTTTGCCATCTCATAAAGTATTAATTTAAAAAGATTATAATTATGATGTTACCAATTATTTCAGTATTGATTGGCATAAGTTTGATGTATTACATCCGCCAGAAAAGAGCAGAAAAAGAGATGGATGAGATCGTTAATTCTATCTCGCCATCTAATGATAGCAATGAGAATATTGGTACTAGAGACTTGTGTCTTGAGTTGCTCCGGCAGCTTAATTGTGAAGTTCGTATAGAGCATGATGACATTTACTTCACGTATCAAAATGAGAAGTTTATGATAGAGGCTTCAAACGACTCTGCCTTTTTTACAATTTGGGATCTTCATTGGGATATGGTGGATTCGGAGAATATCCAAGATGTAGAGAATATGAAAAAGGCTGTTAATCGTACTAATCAATTAGTGCATAATACGGTTTTGTATATGTCGTATGAGGAAGAAAAGTCTTATTATATTCTGTCTAAGTTGCAATGTTTGCTAATGCACAACATTCCAAACACAAAAGCCTATCTTGCTGCGATTCTTAATGACTTTTTCAGAACCAAGCAATATTACTCCCAGGTTCTTGATGACATCAGCAAAGATGTACAGGATGGTACTATATTAAATTAGGTGAAAAAATAGCTAATGGTTTGGTTGTATCGCAAGTCTTTTGTACCTTTGGGGCAAAACAATTAACAGAAAAAGTCTATGCAATATCCTTTGATATCAGAATATGTTAGAGCCATACAAGATGCAAGTAACAATCTTGATGAGTTGGCTCATTTGGTACCAGTGCAAGATGATCATGGTGAGCCATATCGTAGCAGTGGTGCCTTTGCCGTCGTGTTCAAAATGAAAGATGAACAGACAGGAAAGTACTATGCCTTAAAGTGCTTTACTGAAGAGCAAAAGGGTAGAGCAGAGTCTTATCGCCAAATAGCAGATGAGTTGGAATTCGTGGATTCTCCTTACTTAACTTCCGTGAAGTACTTAGAAAAAGAAATCTTCGTAGATAGTAGTTGTGAGGAAGACGAATTTCCTGTTCTTCTGATGGATTGGATTGATGGTGAAACAATGGAGAATTACATTGCAGAGAACTATCAAGACAATTATGCCATGGCTATGCTTTGCTATCGTTTCTGTAAAATGGCAGCGTGGCTTCGTTCTCAACCATTTGCTCATGGTGATATTAAGCCAGACAATATCATGGTTCGTCCTGATGGAAGTTTGACATTGATAGATTATGATGGTATGTTTGTTTCTGCCATGAAGGGTCAGAAGTCTCCAACAATTGGTACAAAAGACTTTTCTCATCCTTTGCGAACCGTCGATGATTTTGACGAAACCATTGATGACTTTGCTTTGGCAAGTATCGCTTTGTCGTTAAAGACTATTACTCTAAATCCGTCCTTCATGTATAACAAAGTGAAGTCTAAACCCTACAAGGACATTTGTATATTTTTAGTTGCTCATAAATTGAAATGGAAGGGCATAGAACCTGAAGTGCACAATCCTTACATTCCAATTTCTTATTTCGTGTGAAATACCAATAGCAGTCTTGTGAACCAACCCATTTATTAATAATACAAGCAAGGTCTCGATTTTGTAAAGACTCAATTTGCTGATTTACACAATAGACCATTCCATCATAATTGATTGTTATATTGCCAAAGTATGATGTATTTATGTAATCTTTCAAATAACAGTCTTTTAGATTTTGATTGATTTTAAGAACCTCGTCTTTGGTTATAACCATTTGTGGCTGTAGGGTAATATTCTTTTCATCCAAGAATATAGGACATAATACTATATTTTCTTTTGCACCCGTAAGCTTGTCTAAATCAGAATTATTTGTTACAATATATTTTAGAATTAACCTTTCTTCTCTTAGGTTTATAATATCTAAGGGGGTAGCTGAATCGATAAGCAATTCTACCATTATTGTTCTATACTTGCGTAACATATCTTGTATATGTTGAATAGGATAAGCCAAGTAATGGACTCTAAAAACAACAAGTATGTTTCTTGTTTGGGCAAGATTTAAAATTCTTTCCAACTTATCGCATGAAATTTCTCCAGACAAGACAATTCTTTCCAGGTCAAAAGAAATAAGTTGCAGTAATATTGTGTCTATGTCAATCTCTGTATGATTAACGTTTGGATACTCTAATTGCTTGTAAGCAAATGAGTTGAGATTTATAGACAATGTATTATTAAGTAAAAAAGTGATAGATTTCAACATCATATTTGTATATGATGCCAAGTTGTGCCCTAAAGCTTTGTTTTCTTTATTTAAGGAGGTCATTATTTGTAATCCTCGTTTTGGGAAATAAGGCATTGACTTGTTTGGTTGTATGAAATATCCGAATCCGTTGTAGGCGATTTTTTGCAAAATAGACTTGTTGTCATCGCAATCATCTATATAACCGAACTGGTTTAATGTATTGACGGCTTTATATGGGACGGCAATATTCCTCATATATATGCTACTAAACTTTATTGTATCATATATGAGCAATTCTTTTGATGTTGCCTTGATATAGCAATGTGGAAAAATTATGTACAGTCTGTTCATTTTATTATAATGTTTTCTTCAAGCACTTCTATTATGTCAGGATGGGATTCTATGTATGATACAGCATCTGACAATAGTTTTGCGAATTTACTTTTTGAAGTAAACTCTTCACATTTACCATTGCTGTAACAAAAAGAACATTTAGTGCAACAAAATTGCATGTAGCATTTCTTGCATAAAGATGCAACTTCTGCGATTCTTTTCATAAATCCATTTGCTACCTCATTGCAATCAATATGAACACAGCCACTATTGTCAATATATCCTAACGGTGAATCCCTATTGACTTTTTCACATGGATGTATTTTCCCATTATAGCTTACGAAAAGTCGTTTTGAAAATGGAATACATGTACCAGTTGGCAAGGTACTATTCTCAATACTTTCATCTACGAGTAGCTCACTCTCTTTGCTAACTGAGTTATTCAACAACCTTGTAGTAAAAACCAAAATTCGATTAAAGAGTGGATTTTGAGTGATTAAACTTGGAACCAACTCTATATCCTCTGGAATTTCAAATGTTTTAAGCATAGATAGAATTCTGTTTCCATCTTTTGCATCCTCGGTAGGAACATGAAGTGGGCTAAAATTCGGCGTTGTGTTAAATTGCATCTTAAACCAATCAACAATTTCCCTTACATCACTTTTATTTGTGAAAACCGCATTATAGCGAAATGTTGCGAACCATTCTGAATATAAATTCTCAACACACTTCAAGTTCTTCATTACGATGTCAAACGAAGGATTCCCATTAGGAGTTATTCTATAAGAGTCGTTTTCCTTGTTGCCATCAAGACTAATTAGCATTTTGAATTTGTGACGTGACAAAAAATCTGCATATTTTGATAGAAACATTGCATTTGTTGTCATTGTAAAAAACAATGAACGGTTGCGAAAATCAATACGTTCTGCATATTCTACAATTTGGCGCACTACATCGAAATTCATCAATGGCTCACCTCCATAGAAACTGATGGCAAAAGGTTCTTTAGGTGCATTTGATAGAGGCTCTTTCTGAAAAAGAATTGCCAAATAATCAATTATGCTTTTGGCCGTTTCAAATTTCAGATTCCCCAACATACCTCTTCGGCTATCAAATGTATCATATCCTTCGCTATAGCAACAATATTCGCATCTAAGATTACAGAGTGTTGTTGTCTCAAATATGATTTGTGACAGTTTTACCAATACTCCTTGTATAGTATTTCCTGTTATATAACTATCAAATGATGAAGTATATTTATCAAGATATCCATATTGCTTTAATTGTCGAAATGTTTCGTCTCCTTTATTTCTGTCGTTTGAAATTATATCGTACATATTCTCTGATAATGGCAATATTGCCTTTTTCAAAGGACTATACAAATAATAATTTTCGTTGTGAGTTTGAAATACTATAGCTTCCATATGCGTAAAATAAGGAAAGCCAAAGTGTTAAACAATGGCTCTCCCTTAATTAGTGATTCTTTAATCAATGTTCCAACTTCCAGCAGAGGCAACATCGTCGCACATTGTAACTTCGCCTTCTCTGATGAAACACTCACAAGGACAATAACAGTTGCTAATGCGAACAATATGTCCTTTTTGTCCAACAACTCTTAATCTATTTTTGAGTTGTTTGTTCTGCTCTTCTATAACAGACAGTTTTAAAACTCCCATAAATATTTCTTTTAACCCCTTTTGTTGTGTACAAGTCAATCGCAGGGGTGTTGCGTTTCGACTTGCTTGTGTATTGCTGTTAAATATTCATCCATAGGAATGTATATATCCGTGTTGGTATAAAGTGCATCAGTAAAAGTCTTTGGAAAGGCTGTATAACCGATTAATGCCCCTCGGAGCATATATCCATACTCTTTACTATCAATGCCTCTATTTTGGGTATATCGGTCAATTTGGTCAAAACCAAAAGGTTTGATAAAGAAAGCCATCAAGGATTTCAATACAACCAAGTTGGCGGGAATGCTAAATGATGAGCATTGGTTGTGCTTGTATGACCAAAATTCCCGAAGAGTGCTAAGTATTTGCTTACCTTTTTCTGTGTTAGAGCATTCTAAGCACTTATATTTGTTGGCTGATTCAACAATAAGGTTCAATACAACTTCGTCAGACAAGCCTCTTTGTTTGCAGATAAGAGCTTCATTCATTATGACATCAAGAAATACTTTTTCTTCATCTGAATTCAGTACTTCAATGCTTATAGTTAAGTTCTTTAGCGAGAAACAAGAGTAATCAATGTTTCCGTTTGCCTCACCGGATACTTTTGCTTTGCCGATAAGATCATTCATAATATCACTAACACGGACAAACAAAGCTCCTAAAGTCGTATCATACATAGATGAACCAGATTCTATGTTCGTTATCTGTTGTTTTATATCTGCGATCTGCTGCTTTATGGACTTAAATTCGTAATTTTCATCTTCGTATTTTTTGATTTCTTGTTTGAGATACTTCTTACGCTCATATTCCCAAGTACCCTTTTTGAAATATTCACGTTTTTTCCCCATTTTGATACCATTATCACGTTCTTTCTTTTTTATAGAATTAAGTTCTTCTATCCAATCAGAAATACCATCGTGACATTCCATGCTGTAAAGTTTGCTTTCTAACGCATCCTTTTGTGTTATTAAGAAATCTCTTTTGTCTGTACTATTTGCTTGTCTATTCTGAGATATTTCTTCTGCACGAGCCTTTGCCAATTTGACAATTTCAGAGAAATGTTGCATAAGAATATCAAACAAGTTTGTCCTTGTCTTAACAGTACCATTATATATCCCTTTAGCTGTTTGGATTAGAGAAATATATTTACTCTCATTTGAAACAGCGATTTCAGAAACCATAACTTGTGTATTTAATCCAGCAAATGAATTTTTTAAATCACGCAATATACACATTAGTTTTTGTTCTTGGGGATTTTTTGCAAACGCCATTGCACGAGTAAAGGCAACAATCATCCCCTTTAATCTGTCATAAATACAGTCTTGTGCAACATATTCTTGAAGTTGAAAAGATATGGCATTTGCTATTTTTCCTGTGGATATAGGCAACGCATTGCTCGTCTTTACGATAAATTCAGACTTGTACTTTTCAATACATTTTACTTCAAACAATATTTGCGATTCTGCAACAAGAGATTCCAGTAAATCTCTTGAAGAGAACAGAAAAGCAATAGCTCCCTTTTTGTAGTAGATTGTCTTATTGTATGTAAATAGAGTTTTACTATTTTTGACAGGAGCTATATTTGATTTGTCTAGAATTTCATCATTGACTTTCAAGACATAATCACCATTAATTTCCTTTGTTGACAAAATTAGATAATTAGCCCTTTCATTTGTTCCATCTAAATAACGGCTCAAATTATTTCCATATCCTCTGACTTGGTAGAAAGAGAATGGTGATATACTTTCTGAAACGAAAGATTCCAGTAAGTTCCATGAGTTTGTACTTATATAATAAAACATAGGTCTAATTATTTTCAATTTCAACTATATTTTCCTTTGAAACATCTTTCAAAAAGGATGTTCGCTTTCCTGTGTAGGAGATATACAGATTGCGTGAAGAACGAGTGCATGCCACATAAAAAGCATTTCTTTTGCAAGTGTTCGCCTCATTAGCAAAAGGCACAAAGACATTATCAAATTCAGACCCTTTTGCTGCATAGTATGTCAGAATGCATGGTAGGTCATTGTTTGAAAAGTCCAATGTGTTGACAGTTCTAAACGGAACTACATTTCCAGTTCGATAATGCACTTGTGTATTTACTCCTCTTTGATTCAGAAAATCATTTACTTCACGTACATCACTCTCGTCAGGAACAAGAATTGCGACATCATCTAAATCTTCCATTTTTATTCGATTTAATATGCCTTCCAATTCTTTCTCTCTAGATGAGTATTTCGTGACAATCGGTTTGGGATAATTAGGATAGTCGCTATTGCCACCATCTTTCATGTTATTTGTCAACAAGTCCACTTTGACATCTTGAATCTGCTGAGCAACTTTAGCAATTGTCTTTGGTAGACGATAATTGTAATCCAAAGAGAGACGTTTGTAGACTAAAGTGTTAGCAATCTCATCTATTGAACTTCCTTTAAAATTCATTTGTTGCACAGAATCTCCAAATAAGGAAAGACTCTTCCCCTTATGAGGTATTATCCTTCCTTGATAGTCTGAGATGTTAAAATCTTGAGCCTCATCTATAATAAGATAATCAATTTTATCTTCTGATTGCTTATAAATTGTTCCACTTGGAATCAGCTCGAACTTATTAGTATTAGTCACACTAAACCCTGATAGGTATGGAACTTCTTTAAACCAACTAACCCTGCGTCCAAAGGCTGAGTAAAATTTGTAATCCACCCAATCTGCAAAATCTATTCCATAAGCCGTTTTGTCCTTTTCGGTACGTTCAAACTTTCTGACATTTAAATCATTTACCAGATAGAGGGTATTCCTATTGCCTTTTTCCCAAAACACATCTCCTGTTAGGTCAAATCCACGATGAGTCCAAGCCCATTCGTATGCAATGCGCTCTTTGTCTAAACCGAGAGCCTGCATTCCATAAGCTATCATTCTTTTCAAAGCCACAGTAAAAATAACTATGGCGTAGCTTCCTTTGTTCTTTGCCTGTAGTGCACGATGGATAGCAAGGTTAGTTTTTCCACTACCTGCAGCACCTTGTACAATGATATCTTCGTCTATACTTTGAACGATGATTTTTCTTTGAGAATCATCTAAGTTTGATATAAACCACTTTTCTAATCTCATGCCATTTCCATTAGAACAGCAGCTCCACTCTGTGTTGTTTGACTGATTAATGTTTTGAATACATACGAAAAAGCGCGGAGCCTGTTCTGTCACTCGTTCCACGCTATAAAGGCTCTCGCATTGCCCGACAAGTCGAAACGAGCAACGCCGAAAGCCCCACGCCAGTGTAAGTATATAGAAAGCACTCTTGACAACGAACAATAGAATCGTCCGAAGCCAATAAGGGCTGTATATAATACACCTCATGAGGCGTTCTTTGTTGCTTTGTTCTTGACTTGTCGTTGAATTTGCGAGATTCTTATAGCGTCAAAACCAAAGCGTACAAAAACGCCTTTTACCATATGTATGTGTCTGCCCAACCTCTGCCCATCGGGGCTTCCGGTATAGGTATAGACGTTACAAAGGTAACACTTTTATCTTGAAAACCACTTTGTTTGGCTGACAAAGTATGATTTTAAGGCCTGATTTAACATTATTAAATATAAATATGCCAAAGGATTCCACTTTTGCATGATTTTTCTCGCTAAAAAGTTTGTATTATCTCTCAAATCCGCAACCAATAAGGTTTAGTGGGATTTTGCTTGCAAAGCTATAAAAATCATTTTATTGTACATATTCCTTGCAAAACAGAAACGTCGCAGACCCAAGATCCCCTTACCCCAAAAAGCGGCTTGAGGTAATACGCTGGTTAACCAGAAAATCATGGTCTTTAACTTTAACCAAAGTCTGTCTGGAACAGGTTGTCATAAGCATAGTTGTCTGTATAAATGTTCAATATATGCCTAAGTGATGTTTTAACCCATTTAGTAGGGACAGTGATGAACTTGAATACAAAGGTTTTGATTCGTTCATGTCATCGAAGATGCGTTCCTTGCTACCATGAAGATTGTAGAATTCCACGATGTCTCTTGTACTCGATTTGTAATCGTTGGTCAATATACATCTGTAGGTATATTCTCCTTCCCAAATATCAAGGTCTCCCTTTATTCGCCTTTGTCTCTGTATGACAAGACGATATGGTTTTCCTTTCCATTTCTCAACAAGAATGGAATTTAACTCAAACTCAATACCATTGATTTCAACAGTTTTCTATCCAGTTAAGGCAAACATGAAATCGTAGAATCTCACTATTTTGATAACCAGACATTGTGCATCTCAATCCCAAGGTGGAATTGTGGAATCTATAGTTTGAGCTAAAAGAGCATTAAATAGCTCCATAATCGAAAAAAACAAAAAGGAGTGAGCTTCTCAGATTTTATTTGTACTTTTGCCATGTCATTCAGAGTTTTATTATTACAACACTAAGATAAGTGAAATTTCTGACATGACAAAATCCTGAGCAACTTTTTGTTGCTCAGGTGCTTATAAAAAATATTAAATTATAGTGTTGCGGAATTAGGGATTATGATGTTACTAAAGAAAATAACGAATTCATGGAATGCATTTCTTCGTAAAATGAGGAAGCTGGAGGAGTTGCACAAGATAGAGGAAAAGGCAGAGTTGCCCTTTCCTACAACTGGTGTCATTGGAGCTATCGCTGGCGATTGCTTCGGGGCTGCGTATGAATTTCATCTGGTGAAGCATGGGAACTTCGATATATACAAAGAGCCTCGTTTTACGGATGATACGGTTATGACCTTGGCTGTTGCGAAATGGCTGACGAGTGTTTCTGAATCTATCATCTCATATCTTGAAGCAGATAGTTATACTTCTGCTATCCGTAATGCATTTCTTTTGGTGGTGATGCTGACACGATGGCGTGTATGGCTGGATATGGATGAATTTACGATTTGTTGGTTGTATGAATAGAAAAAATGGAAAATGAAATTATAAAAGAAAGATTCCTTGGCACCATCTTCGGGCAAGCTGTAGGAGATGCCTTGGGACTGAGCACGGAGTTTATGTCCAAGCAAGAGG